>Ga0070724_10001362_pt1 | contig 14689 bp, 15 predicted proteins | sample tdDd001_FD_67278 | JGI IMG/M metagenome (GOLD analysis project Ga0070724, IMG submission 67278) | Marine sediment microbial communities from the Atlantic coast under amendment with organic carbon and nitrate - tdDd00.1 | ecosystem: Environmental > Aquatic > Marine > Coastal > Sediment | place... | reverse complement strand
CGGCCTTTAACTTGCTCATCGCCAATCATCAAAATGACGTCTTGTTTTTGAAAGCCAGCAAGGGCTGCTGGGCCTGTCGGGTCAATCCCCATCACGATAATCCCACCGACATAATTGCCTCCCAGCAAGCGAGCGGAAACGGCGTTAATATCTTGGCCATCAATGCCAATGTAACCGCGGATCACCCGGCCGTCGGCAATAATTTTTTCCATAATGGTGCTGGCGAGTGAGTAGGGAATGGCAAAAGAGATCCCGTAGGTTTCAAAGTCGGTTGCCTGCTGGAACGAGGCAGTATTAATGCCAACCAGTTCGCCGCTGGTATTGACTAGCGCGCCGCCCGAGTTGCCTTGGTTGATCGCCGCATCAGTTTGGATAAAGGCTTGGCGTCCATCTGCGCTGATAGAAGAGCGTCCTGTTGCCGAGATAATTCCAAAGGTGGTGGTTTGGCCTAGGTTGTATGGGTTACCGATGGCAAGTACCACATCGCCAACTTTAGCTTGATAATCCGGGTTGAGTGGAATGACAGGTAAGTTGTTGATCTCAACTTTTAAAATCGCAATGTCGGTGCGGCGGTCTTTACCGATAAGGTTCGCAGCAGAGTAACGGCCATCTTGCAGGGCGACGATGATTTGATCCGCTTCGGCCACCACATGGTAGTTGGTAATAATGTAGCCTTTTTCGCTGACAATCACCCCAGAGCCTAGGCCTTGGGTTTTGAGTTTTAGCCTATCTTCTTCAACATATTGGCGGCTATAGATGTTGACCACCGCTGGACCCGCTCGTCTTACTGCGTGGCTAAACGAGACTTGTAGTCCTTCAATGTTGTCTTCGATCAGCGGCTTGGGCAGGTTGATTACAGAGCTTCGTAATGAGGGGATAGCAGCAAGTAAGATCAATGCCGCAGCAATGCCTAGCAGGGTTGAGCGGAGAAGAATTTTTACCATAACGCCCTCTCATCGTGACTGGCCAGTATCGACCACGTCCGACTCGGTTCAATAATAGAAACGGATTTGAATACAAACATATGGTTAGAAAGAATAGCACTGCTTGAATGGGAAAGAAAAGGGAAGTTGCTTGGCAACTTCCCTTTCGCTAGGCAAGAGGTGCGCTTAACGAACGACCAGATAAATGGTGCGGTCACCACGCTGGATGTTGAGGGCGAGGACGCCAGGCTTTTGATCAAGAATCGCTCGTAGCTCGGCGAGGTTTTTCACTCTGCTGCGGTTAACCCCCAAAATGATATCTCCCGTTTGAAGTTGGTAAGCTTCAGCCGGTGAGCCTTTGGCGACACTGGAAACCTTGACGCCGCTGATAGCGTCGCTGGCATCGGTGTTGACCAGTTCAGCCCCTGCTAGCCCTTGATGCAATTTATCCGCTTTGGTTTTTGCTTCGCTGGCTTCTTGGAGTGTCGCTTTGAAGGACTTTTTATCCCCATCACGAATGGCGCCTAATGTGATGGTTTTGCCCGCCCCGAGGGTGGCAATTTTAGCCCGCAGTTCACCAAAGGTGGTGATGTTTTTACCATTAATGGAAACTATGATGTCACCCGCCTTGAGCCCTGCTTTATCGGCGGCACTGTCTGGCACCACTTGGCTGACAAACGCTCCTTTGCTGGAGTCATAACCGAGTGCCTCGGCGAGCTCAGAGGTGATCTCTCCACCTTGAACACCTAGCATACCGCGTTTCACTTGACCAAATTCGAGTATTTGGTCGGTGAGGTTTTTCATCATGTTGGCAGGAATGGCGAAACCAATACCGACGTTGCCACCGTTAGGGCCTAAAATCGCGGTATTAATGCCGATCAATTCCCCGTTGAGGTTGACCAAAGCGCCGCCCGAGTTACCGCTGTTGATCGCGGCGTCGGTTTGAATGAAGTTTTCGAAGTTCTCGATGTTCAAGCCGCTGCGCCCTAATGCGGACACAATGCCAGAGGTGACGGTTTGGCCCAGTCCAAACGGGTTGCCGATGGCAACTGTGAAGTCGCCGACCCGCAGTTTGTCTGAATCGGCGAGGTTAATTTGAGTGAGCTTGTCTGCTTGTTCCAGTTTCAGCAGCGCGATGTCGGCCATTTCATCGCCACCAATCAGCTCGGCGTCATATTCACGGCCGTCGTGGAGTTGCACGCGTATTTCATCCGCGCCTTTGATCACGTGATAATTGGTAACAATATGCCCTTGTTTTGCGTCAATGATGACACCTGAGCCTAGGCCTCTAAATGGGCGCTCTTGCACTTGCTCGGCGGGGAACTCGGGACCAAAGAAAAATCGGAAGGCTTCTGGAACACGCTGACTAGAAACGTGCTTACCTTCAACGGCAATGCTGACAACAGCAGGGGTGACGCGCTCTAACATCGGCGCAAGGCTAGGTAATGTGTCGCCACTGACCGCGATTGGCAGGGCTGCGCTAGCAGGCAGTGGCGTGATGATTGAACTTAAGCTTAAGGTTAAGGTTAAAGCAGTTAAGACAAGCAAAGGCTTTTTCATCATAAGACTCCTCTCTAATTGGTGAGAATTATGACTCAATTGCTTAAATAAAGTTCAATTTGAGTTGGTTAAGCTGATTTTCTTTGTTCTTCAACCAGTGGCGTTTCGATGATTTCTTTTTTCTCATCTTCTAATAGCCCCGTTGCACCCTGAGCGTAGTCTTTTGGCTGACTATTCGCATCATCGCTTTCATTTTTCGGAGGGTTTTGCTGGGCAATTTTCTTCACAAATGGGTTGTCTTGCTCTGGCATGTTAGGCAGAAGCTCACTGGAGGTCTTGGCCATATGTTGATAAAGCTTAGTGTAGTCTTTACCCAGCACATCGAGCATCTCTGCGGTTTGAGAAAAGTGATCGGCCAGTTCTTGGCGCTGCTGCTCTAGTTCAAATTTGGCCGTTTCCAGCTCTTTTTGAACGACTTTTTGTTTGTTGTACTCTGGGGTCATAAAACGAGAAATAGCAAAACCGACCACAAGACCGATGGCTAATCCTATTACTGCGTACATCCAAGGCATAAAAGCTCCTTTGTAGTAGTTGTCACCGCTAACGGCGAGAAGCGAAAGTCATTTAAGGCGCATAGAGTGTAGGTACGGCTGCGCTAATGGTTGTTATTTAAGCCAATACCCACTATGAAATGTTACTATCGTGTTACATGGGCAACCTAGTCATGGTACTATGAGTTCATGCTCCAATAAAGAAAAAGCATGCTTGAGACATAAGAATAGCAGAGTGGTTATTTGGATGTCATGACGAAAAATATCGGCGGTTGGAGCGCAGTGCGGCGGCACTAATTTAATGGCCAAGCGGCATTATCGTTTCCTACATATAGTAACAGCGCAGGTATCTTTCCTAGTATGACCCCGAAACAAAAGTATTTACAAGATATTGAATGTAATGGATTTAGTCGTGACATAGCCCAAGCTGAAGCGGTTGAAAGTCTTGAGCAGCTATACCATGAATTTAACGCTTACCTTGCTGCGCCCACGCCACCAGTCGGGCGACTAGCGCGTTGGTTGGGTAAAAAGCCGAATGCGGCTGTGCCACCTCAAGGGCTCTATTTTTGGGGAGGGGTGGGGCGCGGAAAAACCTACCTCATGGATACGTTTTTTGATGCAATACCGAGTGAGCGAAAAATACGGGTCCATTTTCATCGCTTTATGTATCGCGTGCACGATGAGTTAAAAGCATTAGAGAACGTCAGTGATCCACTCGAAAAGGTCGCCGACTCATTCAAGCAACAAGCGGATATCATCTGTTTTGATGAATTCTATGTGTCTGACATTACCGATGCGATGATTTTAGCCACGCTACTGCAAGCCTTATTCGCGCGCAATATCGTGCTTGTCGCGACCTCCAATATTCCCCCCCATCAGCTATATCGTAACGGGTTGCAACGAGCGCGCTTTTTACCGGCCATTCAACTTATCGAACAACACTGCCTTATCTTGAATGTCGATAGCGGGGTCGATTATCGGCTGAGAACCTTAGAGCAGGCAGAAATCTATCATTTCCCTTTAGATAATGCGGCCAATGAAAACCTCCAGCGCTATTATCAGCAACTGGTAGGAGAGGCTTCGGTCAACGTTTGCCAGCAAATCGAGCTGAATCATCGCCAGGTAAGTGTGATTAATAGCCATGACGATGTGTTGTACGCCAGTTTTGCCCAGCTGTGTGAGACAGCGCGCAGTCAAAACGACTATATTGAGCTTTCACGTGTTTATCATACGGTGCTGTTGGCCGATGTGAAAATCATGCAGCGAGACAATGATGACGCCGCAAGACGCTTTATTGCATTGGTGGATGAATTCTATGAACGGCACGTAAAGTTGATTATCTCTGCCGAGGCTGAGTTAGCGTCACTCTACGCTGGCGGCCAATTGGCGTTTGAATTTCAGCGTTGTCAGTCGCGTTTAATCGAGATGCAAAGTCACGAATATTTGGCCAAAGCGCACCTCGCTTAGCTCAATTGCTAGCGCTCTCTGATTATTATTAAAAAAAGTACCGAAAAAATTGACATTTTTGGTCGAAAAGAGGTGATTTTTTCCTCACTCTTCTCTATAATCCTGCGACCTACCGTTACTGCCGGCCTCTAATTGCGAAATTATTGCGGTTATGCCAAGAGTTTCCAACACTCGAAGGGGTGATGAATGGTGCTCTTAGACAGTGGGAACAAATTTTGTTGTTCCTTAAGTGTAAATTTTTTAATAGGTAATTATTAGCATGAAAACTTTCGTTGCTAAACCAGAAACTGTAAAACGCGACTGGTATGTAGTAGACGCTGAAGGCAAAACTCTTGGCCGTCTAGCAAGTGAAATCGCATCTCGCCTTCGTGGCAAGCATAAAGCAGAATACACTCCTCACGTAGACACTGGTGATTACATCATCGTTGTTAACGCTGAGAAAGTTGCTGTAACTGGTAACAAAGCTAAGGGTAAGGTTTACTACCGTCACTCTGAGTTCCCAGGTGGTCTTAAATCAATCACTTTTGAAAAACTGATTGACCGTAAGCCAGAGATGGTTCTTGAACTAGCTGTTAAAGGTATGTTACCACGTGGTCCTCTAGGCCGTGCTATGTACCGTAAGCTAAAAGTTTACGCTGGCGCTGAGCACAACCATGCTGCTCAACAACCACAAGTACTAGACATCTAATTGGGGATTACGAAAATGGCAGAGAATCAATACTACGGCACTGGTCGTCGCAAGAGCTCAGCAGCTCGTGTTTTCATCAAACCAGGCAGCGGTGAGATCGTAATCAACAAGCGTAGCCTTGATGTTTACTTCGGTCGCGAAACTTCTCGTATGGTTGTTCGTCAACCACTTGAGCTAGTTGAACTAACTGAGAAACTAGACCTATACATCACTGTTTCTGGTGGTGGTATTTCTGGTCAAGCTGGCGCAATCCGCCACGGCATCACTCGCGCTCTTATGGAGTACGATGAGTCTCTACGTCCTGCGCTACGTGCAGCTGGTTACGTTACTCGTGACGCTCGTTGCGTTGAACGTAAGAAAGTTGGTCTACGTAAAGCACGTCGTAAACCACAATTCTCTAAGCGTTAATCTTTTTTCGAAAAGAGCACGCTTCAGCTTATTGCTGGAAATGTGGAATCAAAGCTCGGCTTATGCCGGGCTTTTTGTTTTTATGGACACTAAAAACTGTAACCTTCTCGTCAACCTAACTCCGCTTGTTTTGATTTCTTTCCTTTTGTGACAAAACTGGTGACTCCCCTCATAATTGTTACAAAAAAGTAGCTTTATCTTGTCAAAAAGTAGGCTTTTCTTTATCATTTCTCATTAAATAAATACAAATAATCAGTAAATTTGTCAGCCGCGCTCTTAATAGGAAATTAAATAAGCCAAAGGGAGCAAATGGGAGAATGTTGGATGAGCAATGCGCCTATAAATAACGGACGTCGGCGTTTTCTTACCGCAACCACTGCAGTGGTCGGCGGAATAGGAACCGTAGGTGTTGCCGTGCCTTTTATTAAATCATGGAACCCCAGTGCCAAAGCGAAGGCCGCGGGGGCGCCAGTGGAAGTCGATATTGGCAAGATCCAAGAGGGAGGCTTACTACGCGTCGAGTGGCGTGGTAAACCGGTTTGGATTGTTCGCCGAACTCAAACTGCACTGGACGATCTAAAGAAAACCGAAGATCAACTTCGAGATCCTTCCTCACAAGAAGAGCAGCAACCCGAGTATGCTCAAAACGAATACCGTTCAATTAAGCCTGAATTTTTTATTGCCGTTGGTATCTGTACTCATTTAGGTTGCTCTCCTACCCATTTACCCGACACATTTAGCGAGCAAGTTGAAGGGGTTAAATCTGGATTCTTCTGTCCGTGTCACGGCTCGAAATTTGACATGGCAGGGCGTGTTTTCCAAGGGGTGCCCGCACCACTTAACTTAGTGATCCCACCACACACTTATCTTAGTGATACCAAAGTGATTATTGGTGTTGATGAAGAAGGGGAAGCCTAATGCAAGCATTATTGGATTGGGTAGAAAAACGCTTACCCGCAATGAATGCGTACAAGAAACATCTGTCTGAATACCCGATGCCAAAAACGTTCAACTTTTGGTATTTCTTTGGTTCGTTGGCAATGTTAGTGCTAGTGAATCAGATCGTTACGGGTATCTGGTTAACCATGAACTATGTTCCAACAGGGGAAGGGGCTTTTGCTTCTGTTGAGTACATCATGCGAGACGTCGAGTACGGTTGGCTGTTGCGTTATATGCACTCTACCGGCGCCTCGGCATTCTTTATTGTGGTTTATCTGCACATGTTCCGCGGCCTAATTTATGGCTCTTACCAAAAACCTCGTGAACTTCTGTGGTTATTTGGCATGTTGATTTTCTTAGTGCTGATGGCCGAGGCCTTTATGGGCTACTTGCTACCTTGGGGGCAAATGTCCTTCTGGGGAGCTCAGGTGATCATCTCCTTGTTTGGGGCCATCCCGGTTATTGGTGATGACTTAACCTTATGGATCCGTGGTGACTACGTGATATCAGGCGCAACGCTCAACCGTTTCTTTGCCTTGCACGTTATCGCCTTACCTATCGTATTGCTGCTGCTGGTGGTGCTGCACATTATTGCCCTGCACGAAGTGGGTTCAAATAACCCAGACGGTATCGAGACCAAACTGCCAAAAGGAAGCATGGGGGATGATTATCAGTCCCAGTTTAAATTCCATGAATCTTATACCAAGAAATACGACATCATCGACTCTATCCCCTTCCATCCTTATGGCACGGTGAAAGACTTTGTCGGTATTGCCGGTTTCCTATTTTTATTCTGTTATGTGTTGTTCTTTAACCCTGAAATGGGCGGCTATTTCCTTGAGCCACCGAACTTTGAAGCGGCCAACCCACTGAAAACGCCAGAGCACATTGCGCCAGTGTGGTACTTCACCCCGTTCTACGCGATTTTGCGTGCGGTGCCAGACAAGCTTCTTGGGGTTATCGCTATGGGCGCGTCTATCGTGGTGTTGTTCCTGCTGCCTTGGCTTGACCGTTGTAAAGTGCGCTCTTACCGTTACCGTAGCAAGCTGCACTTAGCCAATATTGCTCAATTCACCATCAGCTTTATTGCGCTAGGCATCTTAGGGGCGCTACCGGCAACGGAGTTGTACACCCTATTTGCGCGTATCTTTAGTTTGGGTTATTTCATGTTCTTTGTTTTGCTGTTCTTCTATAGCAAGAACGAAGCGACTAAGCCATTACCAGAGAGGTTAACACTATAATGAAAAAGTGGATTGTAATACTTTTTGCGTTGTTGCCATCTTTGGCAATCGCCGCCGGTGGCAATGTCGCACTGGATAAAGCCAACAATGATTTAACCGATCAGGCGTCGCTGCAAAACGGTGCCAAGTTGTTTATGAACTACTGTTTTGGTTGCCACTCGACGCAGTACCAACGCTATGAGCGTGTGGCGAATGATATCGGTATTCCATTGGATTTAATGAAAGAGAATTTGATTTTCGACCCAGAAATCAAAGTGGGTTCATTAATGCAAAATGCCATTCCAGATAAGCAAGCTGGCGATTGGTTTGGGGCGCCGCCGCCAGATCTCACCTTGGTGGCTCGCGTACGTGGTGCTGACTGGTTATATACCTATCTGCGAACCTTTTATGCCGATCCTGCTCGTCCGTTTGGGGTAAACAATATCGTGTTCCCAAGTGTGGGCATGCCCCATGTGCTCGAAGAGCTGCAAGGGATCCCTGAGCCAGTGTTTGAAACTCACGTTGTGAATGGCGAAGAGGTTCAAGTGGTGGTTGGCACTCAGTCGAATGGTCGGGGCGAAATGAGCTCGACGGAATACGACAATGCGGTGCGTGATTTGGTGAACTTTTTGGAATACTCTGGCGACCCTGTCAAGTTAGAGCGTCATGCGCTCGGCTGGTGGGTGATGGCCTTCTTGGTGATCTTTACCATTGTGGTGGTGCTACTCAAGAAAGAGTATTGGCGCGATGTTCACTAATCGTGCTATAATGCTTCGCTAATTTGTATACAATGGGGGCAGTTAGCCTCCATTGTTTTTTTAATTTTAAGTGTGCTGGAGGGCTCAATGGCTGTTGCTGCCAATAAACGTTCTGTGATGACTCTATTCTCAAGTGCCTCTGATATGTACAGCCATCAGGTGCGTATTGTTCTAGCCGAAAAAGGTGTTAGTGTTGAGGTTGAATTGGTTGATGATAATAATCTACCAAGTGAACTAATCGAGCTTAACCCTTATAAGACAGTACCGACTTTGGTTGACCGTGAGTTGGCTCTATACAACTCTAAGATCATCATGGAGTACTTAGATGAGCGTTTTCCTCATCCACCGCTAATGCCGGTTTACCCTGTTGCACGTGGTAACAGCCGCTTAATGATGTTCCGCATCGAGAACAACTGGTACTCACTAGCGGAAAAAATTGTTAAGGGTAATGTAGAAGAAGCAGAAGCGGCGCGTATTAAACTACGTAACGACTTGCTAACTCTTGCACCTATCTTTGCTGAGTATGAGTACTTCATGAGCGAAGAATTTAGCCTAATTGACTGTTACCTATCGCCACTACTTTGGCGTCTGCCTGAGCTAGGTATCGAGCTAGTAGGCCCTGGTTCTAAAGAGCTAAAAATCTACATGAACCGCGTATTTGAGCGTGATTCATTCCTAGCTTCATTAACTGAAGCAGAACGTGAGATGCGTCTGACTCACTAATGGATATTGAAAACATGACAGCGCGCCGCCCTTATTTGGTGCGCGCGTTTTATGAATGGTTAGTGGATAACGATCTCACCCCGCACTTGGTGGTGGACGCAACGCTGGCCGGTGTTCGTGTGCCTGAAGAGTTTGTTCAAGATGGTCAGATCATTTTGAATATCGCTCCAAGAGCGGTGGGTAACTTAGAGCTAGGTAATGAAGCCATTACTTTTAATGCTCGTTTCAGTGGCCGTCCTCATTCAGTGATCGTTCCTATGTATGCCGTCCACGCGATTTATGCGCGTGAAAATGGCGCTGGCACTATGTTTGAGCCAGAAGAAGCGTACATGGACATCGCGGATGACGCAGAGGAGTCGTTTGAAGAGCCGAGTGCTCTTGGTGTAGTTGAGGTCGATGAAACCATCGCGACCACAGATGAAGCACCAGAGGCGGAAGCTCCACGTCCTAAAGGTCGACCAAGCTTACGAGTTATTAAGTAACACTCGCAGGCAACACGTGACGTAAGTAATAAAAAAGCAGCGGAAACGCTGCTTTTTTGTATTTAAAACTTAGCCAGTTACTCGGCTTGTGGCTCGGTCTGCTGAGGAGCATGGTTGATTTCAAATGCTTTGATCACCTGCTTTACACCGGAAATATTACGCGTAATGTCCACGGCGATGTCCGCTTGCTCTGGTGTGACATAGCCAAGTAAAAACACTTCGCTGTCTTCGGTGATCACTTTGATTTTTACCCCGTTCAAGGCACTTTCCGTGAGCAGCGAAGACTTTATCTTGGTGGTTAACCAACTGTCGTGACTGATGGTTTTTAAATCAAGCAGCGGCTTGACCCTAAGTTGGTTTGAAACCGACTTAACCCCTGCCACTTCGCGCACTTGAGCGCCAAATTGCTGTTTATACTCCTGTGTTACGGCTTGGCCAATTAAAATCACCTTGCCATTAAACACGGTTGCGCTGGCTTTCACATTGCCGCTATACGGCGCTTTATTGCCAAGACCCGCGACTTCAAATTCAAGCTGGCTGTCTTGCCACATTTGGTCTGCCGAGCGAGTATCTGTCACTAAGTTAGCCGTGGTTGCCGCGCCTGCGATAAACACCCCAGCACAACCCGATAGGCTCATAACGCAAGCGGATACCAACATCCAACGTTTAAGCATGATTTATTCTCCTTAATACCAAGCTAACGAATCCCGTCTCATAGGCAATGACGGGAGGGCTTACTCTTCGTGTGAAGGGAAAAGCACTTGATCGATCAATTCACACAAGCAGTGCAGTGTCACCATGTGCACTTCATGAATACGAGCAGTACGCTGAGAAGGAATACGAATTTCGACGTCCGATTCACCCAGTAGCCCAGCCATTTCGCCACCGTCTTTACCGGTAAACGCAATGATGGTCATGTCGCGGGTTACCGCCGCTTCCATCGCTTTGATGATATTTTTGCTGTTACCGCTGGTGGAGATGGCCAATAAGATATCGCCGGGCTGACCGAACGCACGAACCTGCTTGGAAAAGATCTCTTGATAGTGGTAGTCGTTCGCCACCGCGGTAAGCGTGGTGTTATCAGCGGTAAGCGCCATTGCTGGCAGGCTTGGTCGCTCGGTTTCAAAGCGGTTTAATAAGCAAGAAACGAACTGCTGAGCATTGGAAGAGGAGCCCCCGTTACCACAGCATAAGATTTTATTGCCGTTGAGTAGGCTGGTAACCATCGCCTGCGCGGCATGGGTAATGGCGTCTGGCAGCGCGTCTGCAGCTGCAATTTGAATTTGAATGCTTTCAGTGAAGCTTTCTCTAATGCTATCGAGCATTGATTATCCTTGGGTTATAGCGTTTTTTATCCAGTTGATATCGGAGCCATGCTGATGGATGGCAACAACATCAAAGCGAAAATCTGTGCTGTAAGGGGAGAGCCCTTGCTGCTGTAGCCACCACTGCGCGGTTTTGATCAGCTTTTGCTGCTTACGGTAGGTGACCGCTTCGGCCGCGTGGCCATAGTGTTGTTGGTTGCGATACTTTACTTCGACAAACACCAGCGTTTGGTGTTCCCGCATGATGAGATCTAATTCACCACATTTGCAATTAAAGTTGGCCGCAACAAAGTTGAGCCCATGGCGAGTTAAATAATCTTTCGCCATGGATTCATAGTGTTGACCGAGCTTACGTCGATCAGCGGCTGCCATGCTCCGCCCAATCAATTTCGCGCTGCACGACACAGTTGTCATCAATAGAAAGCAGACCGGTTTGGCCTTTAACTTGATAATCTGGGATCACTTTCATCTGTGGCAGTTCAATGATTAAGCGATAGGCGTCCATCCCAAGGGCATGAAGACGTTTTTCGGCGTTGCTGCTTTTTGGCCATAAAGCGTCAATTTTTTTGTTCAGTGACGAGTTTTGATCAAGCAGCAGTGGAATATCACTGTAAACAACGCCAGTTAAGTCCTCGTATTGACGGTGATTGCTGCCGCCATTACTGCGAGAGTTAGAGAACAGCTTTGGTGGTTTGCTGTCTGGGTTAATTGCCACTTCAATAAATGGCTTAATCAAGGTTAGTTCATCACTTTTCGCCACAATGTAAACCGCGTCGACATCTTTACGGCTACGCGCCTGAGACTCTGTCTCCATGCCGATTAACTGGTTTAATTGCGCAATACGAGCTTGGCTACTGTTGAGACCGAACACGGCGTTGACATTGTTTTGCAATTGGGTTTTGTTGCCAAAATAGCTGACTGCGGCGTGGTTCTTGCTGTACTTCTGCCACTCTTTTTGGAAAGCAATCGCGACGCGCTCACCAAGGCGGCCTTTGGGCGCGAGGATAAGCGGGTATTGATATCCATTACTGAACAAGTGTTTGGCGGCTTGCGCGACTTCTTGCTCGGGAGAGAGGGTTAAGTAGCAAACGCGATGATCCGTCAGCGGTTGATCTGGGATATTGAGCGCCAGCATAGGCAGTTCAGTGCTCGCTTGCAGTTGTTCCACTTCATCTTTTTGCAATGGGCCAACCACAAAGTCGACATTACGCTTGGTGAGTTCGCTATGAAGCTGCTCTTTGGTTAACGCTTCAGAGTCTAGGATGGTTAAGGTGGCGCTTTCTTCGCGGTTAAAGTCATCCATCATGGCGTGGACAAAACCATCTCGCACTAACTGGCCTTGTGCGGCGTACTTACCACTGAGCGGTAATAACAGCGCGGTGTTTTGTGGTTTGATGATCTCGAGCGCTAAGATCGCTTGGATCTCTGCTGGTGTGTAGAGGTTCGCCGGATGCGTTGGGTTTTCTGCTAACCATTTCTCTAAGGTGTTTTTCAGCTGCGCTGGGCTTGCTGCTAGGGTTTTCATGTAGACCGACAGTTGCAACCAGCCATCGAGTACCGCTTCGTCTTGCTCTGCTACTTGGGCGGTGATTTCATACTCGGAATACTTTGCAAGGTTGTGCCAAATGCGAGTCGCCATGTCGGCTTGTTGTTCTTCGCCTAAGTAGTTGCTTAGTAATACGTACTCGCGACTGGCATTGAAATAGTCTTCAAGTTGCTCGAAAAGAGCCGCGCGAGTTTGGTGGTAGTTTTGCCACTGACTCTGGCTAAGTGGCCACCATGGCTGAAAGTTAAGTTGCTTTAGCGCTTGTTGTGGTGAGTGTTCATGCGTTAGGATCGCGGCCCGCGCGAGCTGCCACTCCGCCATTTGGCTCGGTGCCAGTTGCTGCTTGGCTAAGCGCTTAACTAGAAGCGTCGCTTGATCCCACTGCTGATTTTGTACCGCAGCCTTTAAGGCCATGATGAGCAGGTCGTTTTGAATGCTGCCTTGTAGACTATCCGCCTGCATCAGGTATTCTTGCGCGCTCTGAGTGGGCGCTGCAGTAATATCGATTGCGGTTGGCGCCTGCGGTTTGGAAGAACACGCCGCTAAAGTAATCGCCAATGCAATGGGTGTAAGAAGACGTGGTACACTGATTCTTTTATGGTTCTTCATAGCCGTGAGTTCTTGTTTAACAAAGTACAAAATAGTCTCTATATTAATCGTTGAAGTGATGGTAAACAAATGACAGATACAAAAACTTGCCCGTCAGAGATCCCAACTCTCTATATTGTGCCAACCCCAATCGGGAATTTAGGCGACATCACCCAACGATCGCTGGATGTGTTAGGTAGCGTTGATCTTATCGCCGCTGAAGACACCCGACATACTGGGCGCTTATTGTCTCATTTTGGCATTCAAACCAAAACCTTTGCACTACATGATCACAATGAGCAGCAAAAAGCGCAAGTGTTAGTCGAAAAATTACAGCAAGGAAACTCGATTGCCTTGGTATCTGACGCTGGCACACCACTGATCAGTGACCCAGGTTACCACTTGGTGACTCAGTGTCGTCAAGCGGGTGTCAAGGTTGTGCCATTACCAGGAGCCTGCGCGGTGATCACGGCCTTGAGTGCTTCCGGCTTGCCTTCTGACCGCTTTAGCTTTGAAGGCTTTTTGCCAGCGAAAAGCAAAGGCCGCAAAGATAAGTTCTTAGAAATTGCGAAAGCTGAACGAACGTGTATTTTCTATGAGTCTCCACACCGTATTATGGACTCACTACAAGATATGTTGGCGATCCTTGGCCCGGAACGTGAAGTGGTGCTTGCGCGTGAAATCACCAAGACCTTTGAAACCATTCAAGGCATGCCATTGGGTGAGCTAATCGCTTGGATTGAAGAAGACGACAACCGCAAGCGCGGCGAAATGGTGCTGCTTATTCACGGCTATCGCGAAGAAGTGTCAGAAGCGCTACCCGATGACGCCACCCGCACCCTTGGAATTTTAACCAAAGAGCTGCCACTTAAAAAAGCCGCGGCCATGACGGCAGAAATCTACAATCTGAAGAAAAATGCGCTCTATAAGTGGGGATTGGAAAATTTAGAGTAAAAGAAGATTACAGATTACAGATTACAGATTATAGATTACAGAATTCGCGTTGCTCACTAGAAACTAGAAACGAGAGACTATAAGAGCGAAAGCGTGGTTCGCTCTTTCTGTATTCTGTCATCTCAGGGCGCAGCCCGTCTCTGTATTCTCTTTCTTTGCTCACAATCTCACCACTCACGCGCGTTCTGAGTGGAAAGCGTGCTCTTTACTAGACACGCTCTCCCTTTCTCTATACAATCCGCCATCGGAGTTGACTGGGTAATCGCTGCTTCATTGATGTCCTTTGGGAGACTGATGGAGGGGAGGAACGTCCGGGCTCCATAGAGCAGGGTGCCAGGTAACGCCTGGGGAGCGTGAGCTCACGACAAGTGCAGCAGAGAGAAAACCGCCGATGGCTTAATCTTCTTTTTATTCTTCGGAGTAGGGAAGTAAGCACAGGTAAGGGTGAAAGGGTGCGGTAAGAGCGCACCGTACGTCTGGTAACAGTGCGTAGCAAGGTAAACTCCACCCGGAGCAAGATCAAATAGGCCCTCGCATTGCGCTGCTCGCGTATGGGGGCGGGTAGATTGCTTGAGCCTGTGAGCGATTGCAGGCCTAGACGAATGGTTACCGCCGCG
>Ga0070724_10001358_pt1 | contig 14716 bp, 17 predicted proteins | sample tdDd001_FD_67278 | JGI IMG/M metagenome (GOLD analysis project Ga0070724, IMG submission 67278) | Marine sediment microbial communities from the Atlantic coast under amendment with organic carbon and nitrate - tdDd00.1 | ecosystem: Environmental > Aquatic > Marine > Coastal > Sediment | place... | reverse complement strand
CCATGCTAGTGCAATTGTAGAAATAAGCCAAAATTCATAATGCTGTGTTCCAAAAACTCTTTGTCCTTCAAGTTCATTAACGACAGCTTCGGTTTCCTTGGCTTGTTCTTCTTCTAATTCACTAAGTTTATGCGGTTTTTCTTCATAAATCGCCATAGTAAATCCTTTGTAAAATTGTTTTTAATATTTCTCATACGTCATTCAAACTAATTTAAATGGCGTATAAAAATCAAGTATCAAGGGCAAAAGCCCTTGAGAAGTGAAGTGAAATTATTTTAAGATTCCAGCTTCTTTGAAGTACTTTTTAGCACCTTCATGCATTGGAGCAGAAAGACCATCTAATAAAGATTCTTTAGTAATGTTTGCGTAAGCAGGGTGTAATTTTTTGAATGCGTCAAAGTTTTCTAAAATAGCTTTAACAACAGTATAAACTGCTTTGTCACTTACATCAGAACTAGAAACTAATACTGCTTTTACACCAAATGTAGGAGTTCCTTCTTTATTACCTTTGTATAATCCACCTGGAACGTCAGCTTGTGCAAAGTATGGGTTAGCTTTAACTAAAGCATCAACTTTATCACCAACGATTGGAGTGATTTTTACATCAACAGAGTTTGAAGCATCTTTGATGTTTGCAGTTGGGTGACCTACCATGTAGAAGTAACCGTCAATTTTGTTATCTCTTAATGCATCTGGCATCTCAGCTGCTTTTAAAGCACCAGCAAATGCTAAATCAGATTTTTTAATACCTACTGCTTTGAATAATGCTAAAGCTGTAGCTTCGTTACCTGAACCTGGATTTCCTAAGTTAATTCTTTTACCTTTAACATCCATGATTCCATTGATATTAGAATCTTTTCTTGTAACTAATGTGAATAATTCTGGGTAAATAGCCATAACAGATCTTAATTTTTTAACTGGTTTACCATCAAATTTTTTAGTACCTTTAGCAGCTTGGTAAACTACGTCAGATTGTGCAATACCAAAATCTAATTCACCATTTTTAATTGTGTTAATGTTGTAAACTGACCCACCAGTTGATTCAACAGAACATCTGATTTTAGTCTCTTTCTTATACTTATTTACTAATCTACAAACAGCACCACCTGTTGGATAGTAAGTACCTGTAACTCCACCTGTACCAATAGTGATGAATTCAGCAGCAAATGCTGGAAGTGTTAAAGCTCCTAATAGAGCAGCTGTAGCAATTTTTTTCATTTTCTTTCTCCTTTGTTTGTTTATATGTAAGTTTTTGAAACTAAGTACATACGATTATTATATCACAAATAACAAAATAATCAAGGTGTAAATATTCATTAAAGTAATATAAAAATAGCATATAAATTACAACTTAGTGACAATTTATCATAGTTAAAGTTTAACTAAACTTAAAAATCACTATATAAAGTAAGTTTTGGTGTTATTTGAAAACTTTTGATGTATATAATTTATACATCATGTAACACTGAAAATAATAATTTTAATCTTTAAATACATTATTTATACCTACGTGTAGGTGCTTGATGAAAAATTTCATAAATATAAATAAAACTACTTGACAAAGCTACACTCAATAGGTTATAATTCTTTAGCAGTTCAAGATAGTGAGTGCTAAAAAATATAAAATGGTTATGACATGAGAGATAAAAAAGAGTTTTTATTACAGTCAATTATTAAAGCTTACATAGAGCACTTAGAACCAATTGGGTCTTCACAGCTTAAATCTATGTATGATATTACATACTCACCAGCAACTATTAGAGGCTACTTTAAAAAGTTAGGTGAAGAGGGATATCTAGCACAAGAGCATGTAAGTAGTGGTAGAACGCCTACAACTGAAGCTTTAAAACAATACTGGACTTCAAAACTAAACTTTTTTATTGAAGAAGTTGATGTTAGGGCCTTACAATATTATGCATCACAAATTGGAGTTTCTGTCTTTATAAAAAAAGAGAAATCAGATGTATTGAAAGATATTATAAATGTAAATGACAAATACATGATGTTAGAGTTTGATTCTTTTGCAATCAATGTAAAGTTCTCTGATGCACTTTTTAGATTTTTAACTGATATGATTGGTATATCTATGAAAGATATTCTAAAAATCTCAAAAGATGTTGGAGCTATTGAAGTTTACGATGCAATTATGCAAACAATACAGAATTCAGATTTTGAAATCTTTAATTATAAAGAGTTTTTAAATTTAGCATTGACTTATAACTTTGATGAAATGACTATTAATACATATTTAAAAGGTGAAATCTTAGACAAAGTAGAAGAAGGTTTATACTTTGAAGAGCTTCTACCAAATGAATATGTAGGTATTTGTCACAAGTGTAAGATAAATAATGAAGATGTAAAAATGTTAGTTGTTGGACAACTACCAAAAAATTATGAATACTTTTATAAAAAAATTACAACTTTTTAGGAGAAAGATTTGAGCGAAGAGAAAAAAGAAGAAGTACAAACTGAAGAAGTAGTTCAAGAAGAGGCAAAAACTGAAGAGACAGTTGAGACAACTGAAGAAGTAAGTGCTGATGATAAAATTGCAGAACTTGAAGCAAAGTTAAAAGAATCAGAAGATAAATATTTAAGAGTTCACGCAGATTTTGAAAACATCAAGAAAAGACTTGAGAGAGAAAAATATGCTGCAATTGATTATGCATCTGAAAAGTTTGCAAAAGATTTATTAGCTCCAATTGATACATTAGAGATGGCATTAGCTGCTGAAGAGGCTGCTAAAGACTTACCTTCTGAAGAATTACTTGGAAAGTTAAAAGAGGGTGTTGAGTTAACAATCAAAAACTTCTATACTGCATTTGAAAAGCATGATATTTCAGTTGTAGAAACAGATGGTGATTTTGATCCAAACTTCCACGATGCAGTAATGCAAGTAGATAGCCCTGATCATGAAGATGGACAAATTGTTCAACAACTTCAAAAAGGTTACAAATTAAAAGAAAGATTATTAAGACCAGCAATGGTTTCAATTTGTAAGAAGTAGTCATATTTTGACTATTTCTACGTTCGACTACGAAATCTAAAAGACTCACTTACCTTCATGTAAGCTCCTCCTTTAGATTTCTTGTCTGCCTTGAACTAGCCTAAAATATGCTACTTCAGGAAAGTGATGACCGTAATGTCTTTAAACTAATAGATATAAAAGAATATAAATAAAATAAAAATAAAAATTTGATAAGGAAAGAAAATGAGCAAAGTAATTGGAATTGACTTAGGTACAACTAACTCTTGTATGGCAGTTTACGAAGGGGGAGAAGCAAAAGTTATCCCTAATAAAGAAGGTAAGAACACAACTCCTTCAATCGTAGCATTTACAGACAAAGAAGAAGTATTAGTTGGTGATCCAGCAAAAAGACAAGCTATTACAAACCCAGAGAAGACTATTTATTCTGTAAAGAGAATTATGGGTCTTATGATGGATGAAAACAACGCTAAAGAAGCACAATCAAAAGTAGGATACAAAATCGTTGATAGAAACGGTGCAGCTGCTGTTGAAATTGGTGATAAAGTATATACTCCTCAAGAAATTTCTGCAAAAATCTTAGGAAAATTAAAAGCTGACGCTGAAGAGTACTTAGGAGCACCTGTTACTGATGCAGTTATTACTGTTCCTGCATACTTCAATGATGCACAAAGAAAAGCAACTCAAGAGGCTGGTACGATTGCTGGTCTTAACGTATTAAGAATCATCAATGAGCCAACTGCTGCTTCATTAGCATACGGTTTAGATAAAAAAGGTGAAGAGAAAGTATTAGTATACGATTTAGGTGGTGGTACATTTGACGTTACTACATTAGAAATCGGTGATGGTACATTTGAAGTATTATCTACAGATGGTAATGCATTCTTAGGTGGAGATGACTTCGATAACGCTATTATTGATTGGTTAGCTCACGAGTTTGAAGCTGAAAATGGTTTTGATGTTAAAAATGACAAAATGGCATTACAAAGATTAAAAGATGCTGCTGAAAATGCTAAAAAAGAATTATCTTCAGCTGAATCAACTGAAATCAACTTACCATTTATCTCTATGGGTGCAGCAGGACCTGTTCACTTAGTTAAATCTTTAACAAGAGCTAAGTTTGAAGCTATGACTGAAAACTTAATTGCTGAGACTTTAGACCACATTAAAGTAGCTTTAGATGACGCTGGATTAGATAAAGGTGAAATCGAAGAAGTAATCATGGTTGGTGGTTCTACAAGATTACCAAAAGCAAACGAAGTTGTAAGAGATTTCTTCGGAAAAGACTTAAACAAAGGTGTTAACCCTGATGAAGTTGTAGCTGCTGGTGCTGCTGTTCAAGCTGGTGTATTAAAAGGTGATGTAAAAGACGTATTATTATTAGATGTAACTCCTTTATCATTAGGTATTGAAACTTTAGGTGGAGTATTAACTAAGTTAATTGAGAAAGGTACGACTATTCCTGTTAAAAAATCTCAAGTATTCTCTACTGCTGAAGATAACCAACCAGCTGTATCTATTCACGTTGGTCAAGGTGAAAGAGAGTTCGCTAAAGATAACAAATCTTTAGGTATGTTCGAATTATCTGATATTCCTGCAGCTCCAAGAGGTGTACCTCAAATTGAAGTAACATTTGATATTGATGCAAATGGTGTTTTAAATGTATCTGCAAAAGATAAAGGAACTGGTAAAGAGAACAAAATTACTATTTCTGGTTCATCTGGATTATCTGATGAAGAAATCGAAAAAATGGTAAATGAAGCTGAAGCTAACAAAGAAGCAGATGCTAAGAAAAAAGAAGTAATCGAAGTTAGAAACCAAGCTGATGCTTTACTTCACTCAACTAAGAAAACTTTAGAAGAAAACGAAAATGCAGTATCTGCTGAAGAAAAAACAGCAATTATTGATGCCGCAGCTGAGTTAGAAGAAGTATTAAAAGATGAAAATGCATCTAAAGAGCAAATTGAAGAGAAAGTTAAATCATTAACTGAAAAATCTCACAAATTAGCTGAAGCTATGTATGCTAAAGAGCAACAAGCACAAGGTGGAGCACAACCAAATCAAAAAGCTAAAAAAGACGATGACGATGTTATCGATGCAGAAGTAGAGTAATCTCTACTTCATGCAAACTATAATCTTCTTACTATTAGTATTTTTAATAGTAATATTCTCAATTTTATTATTCTACAAAAACAAACACTCTCGTGTTGACAAACTAAACAATGGTGAATGCCCAGATTGTGGTGCAACTATTAAAACTTTTTATGATGAAAATACAAAAACTACATTTAGAAGTGAAGCTATTAGTGCAAGAGTACTAAAAGGTGGAGGATGCTCTGGTGTAAAAGATATAGAGTATAAATGTAAAGAGTGTGGATTAAAAGAGGTTTACTCTCAGGTTTAATAAGCCTACACAAAGACATTACAAACTTTCAGTATAATATATACAATTAATATAAACCTCTTTAAAAGGTATAAAAATGGATATAAATACATCTGTTGATAAAAGTATTGCTTTTGAAGCTTCAAAAGTTGAATCAAAAGATAGAACTAATAAAGAGCTAGAAGAACAAGCCTCTAGTTTCTCACAACTTTTAAATCAAACAAATAAAAGTGAAGAAATCTCTTATAAAACTACTGCTAATGATGAAAATAGCCTTACTACAACTTTTGTTGACCCAACAAATGGAAAAATGGTAGCTGTTTCTTTAAACAAAGATGTAATCTCAAAACTTGAAGAGTACTTTGGTTCTGATGATATTAGAAGAAATCAAGATGGAACAGTAACTTTAGATAATAAAGCAGAAGCATATGTATCTGGATGGTTTGAAGATATTGCTTATAAAAGAGAGTTTCTAAAAGCAGATGCAAATAATGATGGAAAACTATCAAGGGAAGAATACAACCAAACAAAAAACAATTTTGAAGCAAATATAAAAGTTACAGTAACTAAAAGTGATGATATATCTGTTGATGTTGAAGAGAGTATTGGAAATTCATATTTAAATGCTAGAGAAACGGATGACTTTACTAGTTTATATAGAAGTGGAAATAGAGCAAAGAGTCTAGATGATGAACTTAATATGACTCTATCAATTGATAAAAACTTTGATTCAAAGGTTGATATAGGTGAAGCATACAGTACTGATAAAACTATGACAAAAGAAGAGTTGTTATTAGCTCATGTAAATTCTCTAAATATTGAGGATGTAGTAAAATCAAAAGTATCCCAAGATGCTGAAAATGAAAGAACAAATTTCTCAACTTCATTTAATGACATTTTATCAATAATCATAGCTTTACTATTAAATACAGAAGATGAGAAAACAAAACAAGCCTTAGAAAAACTAAAAGAGAACAATGGTGATGCTTCATCTTTAGATCCAATTGAGAAACAAATCATTGAAGATATTTTAAAGTTAGAATCACAAGAAGATGGGAAATATAAAATAGATGACATTGATAAAGCAATTGAGCTTTTTGAAAACTATGAGATAAAAGGTAAACCTTTAGAAGAAGAGAAAGTAATAGAAACAACAACTGATAAAACATTAATCTAATATTTTATAAAAAAGTTTAATTTGCAACTTATTTGCAACTAATTTTCTGTATAGTTATACTTATTTTTATTATTGAGGTCTAAATGGAAAATGTTGTTGAAATACTTAATTCTATGTTACTAGGTGTTGTTATTATTGGTTCGGTATTACTAACTTCTATTTATTATCTCTCTAAAAAAGATATTCTTTAATTATCATTACTAATCATTAACTTTTTATGTTTATAATCTTGAAAAAATTTAGAGATTATAAATGAAATTATTAATTAAAAGTGTTTTAATATTAGTTGCTATTTTTACGGCAACACTGCTTATTATAAAATTTAGTGGGATTTTAACTGTTGAAGATATAAAAGAGATATTTTCAAATCTAAAGTCACAACCTTCATATGTTTTAGGTGCTTTAATAGTACTGTTTTTATTTATTGATTTATTTATTGCAGTTCCAACTATGACTATTATTATACTTGCTGGATATTTTATTGGTTTTGAATTGGCAGTATTTTATACCTTTATAGGTCTTTTAAGTGCTTCTTTAACAGGTTATTTTTTATCAAGAAAATATGGAAATAAAGTTTTAAATAAACTCTCCTCAAATGAAGAACAAAAACTTCAAATGACAGAACTTTTTAATAAACATGGTGTTTTAGTACTTGTTTTATCAAGAGCAGTTCCAATGCTTCCCGAAATATCTTCATGTTTAGCAGGGACTTGTAATATGTCTCTAAAGAGATTTTTGTTCGCATGGTCTTTAGGAACGATTCCTTATTTATGTGTAATAGCATATGCAGGCTCTATTAGTAATCTTGATAATCCAATGCCAGCAATTTATGCAGCAATTGGAATTACTGTAGTCTTTTGGTTCTTATGGCTTATATTTATGAAGATAAATAAATTAAAAACTCAAAAAGAGCTTCTTTAATTGAAACCAATTATTAACCAATAGATGTTAAAATCGTAAAATTTAAAATTAAGTGAAATTATGAAGACGATTTTAGCAACAATTTTTTTCTCACTGTTTTTTATAGCTTGTTCTACTAAACCAGTAGAAGAGCCTAAAGAAGCAAAAAAACAACTAACAGCAAAAAACTCTGTTTTTGATTATATGAATGGTTTTTATGATGATGATTTAGACCTTGCTTTGGATGTTTTTAAAAAAGCTTGTGAAAAGTCATCTAAAAAGCCTATATTTGAAAATGTATGTATAAATGCAAATTATTATGAAAATGGAAAGAGTTTTTTTATGCATAACTTTACCCCAAAGGTATTAGTATCTAACTCTGGTGATTTAGGGTTAGTTACTGGATATTATGAGCCATTATTACATGGAAGTAAAGTAAAGAGTGAAAAATATAAATATCCTATTTATAAACTACCAAAAGATTTAGTGACTATTAGAAATAAAGATAAATACCCTCAGTTTAAAAAATTTAGATATAAAGCAAAAATTGTAAATGATTATTATGTGCCATATGATACAAGGGAAGAAATAGAAAAAAGAGATGATTTAGAAGCTATTGTTTATGTGGATAATGAAATAGATTTATTTTTTCTACATATCCAAGGTTCTGGAAGAGTACAGTTAGAAGATGGTGAAATTTTAAACATTGGCTATGCTGGACAAAATGGTAGAAAATATTTTGCTATTGGTAAAAAGCTAGTTGAAGATGGTCATATCTCAAAAGAGAATATTTCACTTCAAACTATAAAAGCTTATTTTGAGCAAAACCCTCATAAAACAAAAGAGATTTTAAATCTAAATCCAAGTTATATATTCTTTACGCAAAAAGAGAAAACAGCTACTGGAGCTTTAGGAGTTGAGTTAGTTGAAAAAAGAAATATAGCAGTAGATAGAAATTATATTCCACTTGGAATGCCTGTATTTGTAGAGACAAAAAATCCCATTACTAAAGAGCCTATAAACAAACTTGTAATTGCTGCAGATGTAGGTGGGGCTATAAAAGGTGAAATTAGAATTGACTATTTCTTTGGATACGGAAAAAAAGCTGAAAATTTAGCGGGGGTGATGAAAGAAAAAGGAAGATTGTTTTTATTTATCCCAAATATATAAAATAGGTGTGTTCTTACGAACAACACCCATTACCACAGCAGTTATCTCTAGCATCTGTGTAGAAAGTAATTACAAAGTTATTGTACATCTCTTGTACTTCAAATTCATGTTTTTTACAGAATTCTTTATTCATAACTTCTTTCATTTCAATAGCTTTTAAAAGAGCATCATCTTTTGAAGAAAATGTTAAATTGTTTTGTAAATCACTCTTTTTAAAGCAAGCACATTGATTGGCTATTACAATTTTGTACATGTAAAATATTCCTTTAAATTAATTCAAATGGTGTCTACCATACCAAAATTTAACTATATTTACCTTATATACCTATATTTTTTAAAGGATAAAGATTATTCTTTAGCTTCTGTTAATAATTGAGACATTTATTAAAGCAGTTTAAGAAGAAAATCTTGATAGAATTCGCTAACTAATTTAAAAAGGAAACCAATGCATATTACAAATGTAATTTCTCAATATTTTGGTAAATTTGCTAAAGCTGAATTTCCATCATTTATTCAAGGTGTAATCAACGCAGGATATGTGAAGTTCTTAGGTTTAAATATGAGCGAATTTAAACAACCAAAACATTACAAGTCTTTAAATGCTTTATTTACAAGAAAACTTGAAATCCCAAGAGAAATTAAAAGTGCAGAAAACGAGTTCATCTCTCCCACAGATAGTTTAATTACGGAGTGTGGAGATGTAAAAGATGATACAGCTTTACAGATCAAAGGTATGGAATACTCAGTAGAAGAGTTATTAACATACTATTGTTCTGAAAACTTTGAAAAAGTAAAAAATGGTAAGTTTATGAACTTCTACCTTTCACCAAAAGATTATCATAGATATCACTCACCTTGTGATTTTACATTAAAAAAGCTAATTCACGTTCCAGGTAAGTTATATCCAGTAAACTTAAAATACCTAAACAAAGAGTTAGATCTTTTTGTTCAAAATGAAAGAGTTATCTTAGAGTGTGTTGACAATAATGGAAAACTATTTTATATGGTATTTGTAGGAGCTCTTAATGTTGGTCAAATGGTATTTGAATTTGAACCAAGAGTTGAAACAAATCTTGATGTTGCAGAAATCAAAGTATATGAGTATGAAGATATCAAAATTGATAAAGCTGATTGTTTAGGATACTTCAAAATGGGTTCTACTGTAGTTATGGTTTGGGAAAATGATACAGTTGAAATTGAGAACTTATTAAATCAAGATGTTAAATTTGGTCAGAAAATAGGTGTAATTAAATAATTTTAATAAAACACAAGTTTATTTTTGTTAAATTAAATTATACGAAAAATTAACACTAAGGATTTAATATGTCTACAATTACACAGCTTGGTTCTTTACCTTTAGCAGGGACAAAGAAAGGTCAGATTTCAGTTTCTAATGTTACAGAACCATATGGAAAAGATACTGCTGATATCGTAAGTATTGGTATTTCTTTAAATGGACAAGATATTCAGTGGAAAGCACATATTCCATATGAAAACTTAGATGAAGTAATCGCAATTTTACAAAAAGCAAGCGAAGATAAGAAAGCACAATAATTTTTAATAAAAACTAGAAAAGATTTAATCTTTTTTAGTTTTTATAACAAAAAATGTAACGAAAGACTTTTTAGAAACTTTTTATTTATATAATTTCTTTATACTTTAGGATAAAGGAGTTATCTTGAAAACTTTTAGCTTACTATTAATACTATTACTTACTACTGTTAGTTTATTTGCAAAAGATGTAGAATCTTTAGAAGTTGATGAACTAGAATCATATATTCAAAAAAATGTTATTGTTATTGATATTAGAGAAGAACAAGAATATAAAAATACTGGTCTTATTCCTAACTCTTACAAAATTCCTTATGTTAAATCAAAAAATACTAACAAGATGAAATGGTTGATGAGATTAGTAAAGTTAATCAAAGAGAAAAATAGAGTTTTTGTTTTAGTTTCAAAAGATGGAGATAAAGCAAAAAGTTTAGCAAATGAACTATATAAAAATAAAAAGTTTAAAAATGTTAAATACCTAAAGGGTGGAATTAAATCTTGGATCAATTCAAATAGAAGGGTGATAAACTATTAAGCTGTATGCTTAATAGTCTCTCTTAATTCTTGTTGCCAAAGTGCCATACCACCAAATAAATGTGCAGTATTTTGGTATCCTTGGTCAATTAAAAAGTTTCCAATTGTTCTAGTTCTATTCGCATGAGCACAAATAAGAACAACTGTTTGTTTTTTATCTTTTACAATTGTTTCAAACTCTTTCATCCAATTTTTAACATCATGTCTTCCATATTCATCAAAAAATGTCATTTTATGAGCATTTTTGATAGTTCCTGTTCTTAACCATTCATCTTCTCTTCTAACATCTATCATCACAACGCTATTATCATCTATCATTTTTTCTACAGTTTTTGGTTGTAAGTCAACTAGTTCACTCATAAGCATCCTTTTAAAAATTCGAATATTATCATATAAAGTTATAATAAAATCTTATAAAAGTAGATATTATAAATATAAGGTAGTCAAATTAACAAACTCTTTATAAATATTAAATATAATATCACTTATAAAATAGATATACTTTTAAGAAGGTTAAAATGAAGAAAATATTTATAGGTCTACTATTTAGTGTTATTTCACTGTTCGCATTTGAAGAGCTAAATATAGATAACTTTGAATCAAAAATAAAAGGTAAAAATGTTATTATTGATTTCTATGCTGTGTGGTGCCCACCATGTAAAGTATTAAATCAAAAGCTTGAAGAGTTTGATATTATTAAGCCTGATAGCGTAACAATTTATAAATTAAATATCGATGAAGAACCAATTATTACTAGAAAATATGGAATTACTAAACTACCATCATTAGTTTACCTTAAAGATGGAAAACCTCTAAAAACAATTGTTGGAATTCAATCTGCTGCTGAGCTTATGAAAAGTTCACAAAGAATTTTCGATATAAAACAGGAGAATTAATGAAGAGAGTTCTACTTCTTTTAGTTTTTTTATTTCAATCATTATTTGCAATTGAACAAAGTTTTTTAGAGCCATCAGAAGCTTTTAAACCAAAATTTACAAAACATGATGATAAGTTAGTTTTTGAATTAAAACTTGGAAAAGATATATATTTATATGATGATAAAATCAAAGTATTCATCACAAAACCTACAAAAATAGAGTTATCTAATGAAATCTCAATCCCTGCACCAGTTCCATACGAAGAGTGGATTGTTCAGTTTAATGATTTAAATTTAGAGATACCATTTTCTTTACTTAAATCAAAAGTAGATAAAAAAGAGTATGAGATTGAAGTTCAGTTTCAAGGGTGTTCAAAAAAAGGTTTATGCTACGCACCTATGAAAGAGAAGTACTCTTTAGATTTTAATGCAACTGCTTCAAGTACAGCACCTGTTCAAGCTATAAAAGAGGAAGTAAAACCAAACAGGTTTTCAAACCCAGTACAGCTAGAAGAACCAACAAAAGAAGTTGAAGTAAATGAAACAGATCAAATTGCAAGTACATTAAAGAACGGTAGTTTTATACTTGTATTAGCTACATTCTTTGGATTTGGATTATTACTATCTTTAACACCATGTATTTTCCCAATGATTCCAATTTTATCATCTATTATTGTAAAAGCTGGGAATGAGCAAGAGATTACACCTGCAAGAGGGTTCTTTTTATCTTTAATATATGTACTGTCAATGTCTATGGCTTATACTATTGCAGGTGTTATAGCAGGTCTATTTGGAGCGAACTTACAAGTTGCACTTCAAAACCCATATGTACTTACAGTATTTGCAGCAATTTTTGTAGCTTTAGCATTTTCAATGTTTGGATATTACAAGCTAGAGTTGCCTCAAAGTTTACAAAATAAAATCAATAGAACTACAGATGGAAAAGAGAAACAAGGAATTGCAGGAATTGCAATTATGGGATTCTTATCTGCCTTAATTGTTGGACCTTGTGTTGCTCCACCACTTGCAGGAGCTTTAGTTTATATTGGTCAAACAGGTGATGCATTATTAGGTGGATTAGCTTTATTTGTAATGAGTGTTGGAATGGGTATTCCTTTACTTCTTATTGGACTTGGAGCTGGTAAATTTATGCCAAGACCTGGTGGTTGGATGGATTCAGTATCGAAAATCTTCGGTATTGTAATGCTTGCAGTTGCTGTGTGGATGCTAGATAGAGTTTTAGAGCCAATCTATGTTATGTGGTTATGGGCATTATTACTTCTTGGAGCTGCTATTTACTTAAGAGTTTATACTCATATTTTAGCTCAGTTAGTTACAGTTGTTATTTTCATTTATGGAGTTTCTTTAACAATTGGTGCTTTAAGTGGGGCAACAAATCCTCTTCAACCATTTGAGAAGTTTACTTCTGGTGGGGGATATGTTGAGAAAAAAGCTGTTAAGTTTTCATATGTGAAAAACTTAGAGCAGTTAGATGCAGCTATAAAAGCCTCTTCAAAACCAGTAATGTTAGATTTCTATGCTGATTGGTGTGTATCTTGTAAAGAGTTAGAAGGTATTACATTTAAAGATCCAGCTGTTATTGATAGATTAGGTGACTTTACTTTATTAAAAGCGGATGTGACAGAGAATAATGATGATGATAAAGCTATGCAAGCTAAATTTGGAGTTGTTGGTCCTCCAGCATTAATTTTCTGGGATAAAAATAACAAAGAAATTAAAGCAGCTCAAATTGTAGGATACAAAAATCCTGAAGATTTTTTAACTATTGTAAACAAACACTTCTAAATCTTATGAAAGCGCTAAAAATAAGCGCTTTTATATAATATTTGTTATACTTCCTAAAAATTATTAGCAAGGGGTTTTTATGAACTTTAATACTATTTTAGGAAGTGTAGATTTTATTGAATTTTTAAGGGGTAAACAAGCCTCATTTTTACTTACAACTTCTGTTACTAAGACGTCTGAAATCCCTAATATTTCCCAAGCTGGAATTCCTGGAAAACTATATTTAACACCAACATTAGATGCTGAGTTTTTATGTACTAAAGAGGTTAGATCTTTAGGTGATATTGCTCAAACTACAAAGGGTGTGCCAACTCCTGCACTTATTACTAGAGCAGTACATGAGTTAAAACCTTTTAACTCAATTGAGGTTGTAAATCTTGGACTTCAAGAAGTGCCAAAACTAGACTATTTTAAACAACACAATTTTGATATGGAACCAAGTGAAGCTATTAATAAAGGTGCAAATATTGATGCAATGGAAGTTTTTCAAAAAGGTGTACAGTTTGCCCAAGAGTTAGAACTTAAAAGTGATTATGTAATTTTAGCCGAATCAGTTCCAAGTGGTACTACAACAGCACAAGCAACTGCAACAGCACTTGGTTATGATGTAGAAAACTGCTTTGCAAGTTCGTATAAAAACAATCCAGAAGATATTAAGACACAAGTAATCAAAGAGGCATTAGAAAAAATAGATATACATTCTGATGTATTTACTAAACTATCATCAATATCTGATAATATGATTATTTTTAATGCAGGTTTTGTTCTTGGTTCAACTTCAAAAGATATGAAAGTAGTTCTTGCAGGTGGAACACAAATGGCTTGTGTTTTATTAGTGGTTAATTCTATTTTAAAAACTATGGGTGGAGAGATAGATTCTAAAAATTTAAGTTTATGTACTACTTCATGGATTGCAAATGATGAGAATTCAAATATCAAAGCTTTACTTGAGCAACTTGATTTTCCTATTAATGCATATGCAAGTGATTTTGATTTTAAGCAATCTTCACATCCTGCTTTAAAGCTTTATGATGAAGGTGAAGCAAAAGAGGGTGTTGGTTGTGGTGCTGCTCTTTGTTATGCTACAATTAATGGAATTAATAAAAAAGAATTAACATCAAGAATCGAGAGTTTCTTAGCATAAAATAAGGATAATAAAATGGAAGTTTTTGTATCAACATTTTTAAAAATGTTCTTTATTATGACACCATTTTTTGTGATGTCAGTTTTCTTAACAATGACAAACGATGTTACTGCACAGCAGAAGAAAAAACTTGCAGTAAAAGTTACTATTTCTGTAATCATAATCTCTTTAGTAATACTATTTTTTGGTAA
>Ga0070724_10001355_pt1 | contig 14734 bp, 12 predicted proteins | sample tdDd001_FD_67278 | JGI IMG/M metagenome (GOLD analysis project Ga0070724, IMG submission 67278) | Marine sediment microbial communities from the Atlantic coast under amendment with organic carbon and nitrate - tdDd00.1 | ecosystem: Environmental > Aquatic > Marine > Coastal > Sediment | place... | reverse complement strand
CGCAAGAATAACATTTTAACTATCAGGTACTTAGTATTGTTTTCACACTAACAGTTTAATTTTAGTTTACAAGCTAATAACGGTGACTATAATGACTATCAGAGCTGCTAAAGCTCGTTAAGGGCAAATCTAGTGAAAACTAGAGACGCAAAGTTACCGGTCTAAGGGGAAACCTAAGACAGCGGGACTGCCAAATTTAGATATAGTGGGGGCTTGTCTAAACTCGACATCTTCTGTCTGTTTCCACGGTATACTTTGCGTGCTTCTCTTTTCAATTATTTTTTCATTTCTTTTGTTGCTCTTAACGTTTGTTCATCAATATATCGATTAATCACTTTTTCTAACATTGATAGTGGCATAGAACCATTTTTTAATATTTGATCATGAAATTCGCGTAAATCAAATTGCGCACCAAGTGCTTCTTCAGCTTTTTTACGCAGTTTTTTAATGGTCAATTCACCCAACTTATAAGATAAAGCTTGCCCTGGCCAAGAAATATAACGGTCTATCTCTGTTTTAACATTATGTAATGACAATGCGGTATTGTTGGCCAAATAATCCATCGCCTGCTGACGTGACCAACCTTTAACATGCATACCTGTATCTACCACTAAACGACATGCTCGCCACATTTCATATGTTAACCGACCAAAATCACTATAAGGATTTTGATAAAATCCAGACTCTTTACCTAAGTATTCTGAGTATAAACCCCAGCCTTCGCCAAATGCAGAAATATACGTTTCATTTCTAAACTTTGGCACATTTTTCATTTCTCTGGCAATTGAACCTTGTAGGTGATGACCCGGCACTGCTTCATGTAGTGTCAACGCTTCTAAAACATACAAAGGGCGTCGATCTAGTCGATAGGTATTCACCCAATAATTACCCGGTTGATCGTCTCTGGAAGGGCCAGAATATCTACCGGTTGTGTATTTCGGCGCAATATTTTCTGGCACCGCAATAACACCATAAGGCGTTCTTGGCAGCGTTTTAAACAAACGTGGCAATTGCGCATCCATTTTTTTCGCAATAAAAGAAGCTTCTTTTAATAATTCTTCTGGCGTTTTAGCGTAAAATTGTTCGTCAGTTCTTAAAAACTGAACAAAATCGGCAAAGCTGCCATCAAACTGCAATTGTGCAATTATTGCTTGCATCTCATTACGTATACGCGCTACTTCAGTTAAGCCCGTTTGATGAATATCTTCTGCCGACAAGCTTAATGTCGAATAATGATTGACTCGATTTTGGTAATAATCAATTCCACCAGGTAATGAACTTGCTGCAATGTCTTGTCTAGCATTCGGTTTATATTCCTTCACCATAAAAGTGTAATATTTTTGATAACTAACTTTTATATCTGTTTCAATAAGCTTTTGTGCCTGACGTGATAACTCATTGCGATCATTTTCATCTATATGAGCTGGCATTTTTAAAAACGGTTGATAGTAGGTGCTTTTGCTAGGCTCATCTTTAATAAATGCCGCTATAGATTCTTCATACCCTTGAAGAACAACTTGCGGCTGAGTAATACCACTCTTGATGCCTTCTCGCATCCAATACATTTGTTGTTCAAAATATTTTGGGATAGCTTTTAAACGAGCAAGATAATCAAGGTAGTCTTGTTTCGTTGTAAAGCTAACCCGTTGGTTAATTCGACTTATCCAAACGTGGAAACCCGATTCTGCCGTCAGCGGCATGTAATGTTCTTTATTTAAATAATTGTCAATTTCATTCTTAATTCGATAAGAGAGTACAGACCAGTTTATCTGTTGTTCTGGTGTTAATTGCTCTTGGTTAATCACTGATAATTCTTGATATAACTTGGCGTTACTTTGATAACGGGAGCGTAATTTTTCTGGAGACAAATCAGGCAATTTGGCGTTGTTCCTGCCAGGCTCAGCCTTATTGAATGGACTACTTTGTTCTGCTAATTGCTGATAATTTTCAATAATAGTATTTAATTGTTCATTAGCGCCTGCTTTAGCAGATAAGCTATTTACACTGCAGCCACCAAGGCTGATTAAACACACCATTAAAATAACAAAACTTTTCATATCCATACTCATTAATTCTGACCAAGTTACTTTAGCAAAATTTGAGTTAATTAGAAGCTACCTTATACCCCAATAGCTGGATTAGCAGATAAAACCACTTTTTGTCGCCTTTTGCTTATTCTATAGTAGACCTTTTGGCTGTGATGCTAGAGAATACGGTTAACATACTAAAATGTTAAGCAGATGTAAGATGTAATTAATGAAACATCATGATTCAATAGGACAAGCAGATAAAAAGCTCGCTCTAGCCGTCGAACAACTAAGGCTATGGCAGTTACCCGCGACACCTATCAATTATGCTGTTACTTATGAATACATCACACAAAAAAACCAAGCACTATTCTCTGCCATCAAACAACAAATCTCTTCCGGTAAATTACTCGATAATTTTTTTATGGAAGAAATTTATCAACAATATGTACTAGGTCAGCACGCCTTTAGAGAAGAAATAATTACGGATCTTGATGATTTGGCTAATAGTGTTACCCAACACACCGCTAAATCAGGAAAAGCCACCGAAGTTTTTCTTAACAAACTCGATACTAATATTTCAACCATTGGCTCTGGTGACAAGCGTCAGATCAATATCGCACTAAGCCGATTGAAAAAAGACTCAACAGAATTTAAGCTTGAGCAGCAAAAATATGCTGAACAGTTAAAACGCTCACAACGACAAGCCACTAACCTACGTGCAGAATTAGAAGAAGTTCGTAAAGAGCTTTACTTTGATTCTTTAACTCAGCTTTATAATCGCAAAGCAATGACTCAACATCTTGAGCTATGGCATAGTGAAAACCCGAATAAACAAGTTGCCGCGTTAGTCATAAATATCGATCACTTTAGTAAGTTTTGTCAGCGCTTTGGGCCATTAATTGGCGATATATTACTATCAAAAATTGCCGGAAAAATTAGCAGTTATGTCGATAACAGCGGCTTGCCCGTACGTTCTGGTGGTGATGAATTTCTAATTCTTTTACCAGATATAGAATCATCAATTGCGAAAGAAATAGCAGAAAAAATACGTCAAGGTGTTGAAAAATTAAGATTTATTAGTAATAAATCAGGAATAAAACTGCCACAAGTTACTGTCTCTATTGGAGTCAGTCAATTTAAAATAACCAAAAATGCATCTGCGATCATTAAGCACACCCGGCAAATACTACATGATCATGATGTCGATTTAGAAAATACAGTCATTAGTGCTTAAGGCAGTTATTTGTTGATAAAGTTTGTATAAACCTGCTTCATCACTTTCACTCTCAGCTTCAAGCCAACAAGACTCGCTATAACACTCAAAATTTAAAATAAAGATTTGCTGATGGTACGCTAATCTAACGGTTTCTCTGTCTGCCCCAATAACGTGCTCTACTTCAGTAAGTTTACTTATCTTTTCAACGATAAGTTGTTTTAGCGTCGCAATATCTTCTTGCAGCCAGCTTTTATTAAAAACAAAGGTAATTATTGGCTGCATAGTGCCATCATAATTTACATCTTTAATTTTAGTTGTTTGATTAAAATTCATGCGGTAGAACTATCTTGTTTGATTTGTTAAATTTAATCTGATTATCACAGACAATCACTGTTAATTGATTGATAGCAAGCATTTTACTAAAAAAATCAACGACAGGTCTTGAGTTTTTACATATAATCGCTTGTGGCTTATTAAAAATTTTATTCATTATAGAGAGATCGAAGTTATGAAAAAACTTACTTTAGCTGTTGCAGCTACTGTTATGATGACATCTCCAGTATTTGCAGGTGATGCTGCTGCTGGTAAAGCAAAATCAGGCGTTTGTGCTGCTTGTCACGGCGCTGCTGGTATTTCTGCTGTTCCAATGTATCCAAACCTTGCAGGTCAAAAAGAAGCTTACCTTGCAAAACAATTAAAAGATTTCAAATCAGGTGCTCGTAAAGATCCAGTAATGGCTCCAATGGCTATGGGTTTATCTGATGCAGATGTTGCTAACATTTCAGCATACTACGCAAGCTTAAAATAATTTAAGTTTTAATGTGAGAAAGCGCTGACTAAGGCGCTTTTTTTGTGCCTAAACGATAACGATATTTACAGCTTGTACTGTTCGATCGCTTGTAAAAATGGTGCACCATATCGCGCTAACTTAGTATCACCTATGCCACTAATACTCAGCATTTCCCGTGAAGACGATGGTTGCACTCGTGCCATCTCAGCTAACGTAGCATCATTAAAAACAATATAAGGTGCAATATCTTCTAGGTCTGCAATTTCCTTACGCAATGATCTCAACTTACTAAATAATGCTCTATCATATTGCTTAGCACTTTTTGGCTTCTGCCAGTAACTCGCTTTTTGTAAACGCGGTGATGCAAGCATTAACGACTCTTGACCTGTTAACACCCTTCTTGACGCCTCTGTTAAGCAAAGTACGGAATGATTAGCGATATCTTGCTGCAAAAAGCCTAAATGGATGAGTTGACGGGTGATCGAAAACCAATAACCCGGTGTTTTGTCTTTGCCTATGCCAAAAGTAGAAACTTTGTCATGAGACAACTGCATTACTTTAGGGGTTGATTCACCTCGTAATACTTCTATCACATGTTTAATATCGGCTTGTTGTCCCGTTCTAAAAACACAGGAAAGTACTTTTTGAGCAGCTTCTAAGGCGTCAAATTGCGTTGGCGGATCTAAACAAATATCGCAGTTACCGCAGCCATCTTGGGTATACTCTGCAAAATAATTCAATACCACTTGTCGTCGACAGGTTTGTGCTTCAGTAAAGCCTATCATCGCTTGAAAGCGTTGCAGTTCGACATGAGCTCGTTGCTCATTTTCATTATCAGCAATACGCTTTTTGATCCGCTCAACATCTTTTTCGTCATATAAAAATAACGCTTCAGCAGCTAAGCCATCTCGCCCCGCTCGGCCAATTTCCTGATAATAAGCTTCTAATGTACGCGGCGGCTCAAAATGCACAACAAAACGAATATTGGGTTTATTAATGCCCAAACCAAATGCAACAGTAGCAACAACAATTTGAATATTGTCTTTGGTAAAACCGTCTTGCACAATATTACGAATATCGACTTCAAGGCCTGCATGATAAGCGGCACAATTAACACCTGACTTGGCTAAAGCTGCTGCTATTTTTTCTACTTGCCAGCGACTATTACAATATACTATGCCACTTTCATCACGGCGCTTTTTAATATAACCCAGCAACTGTTGTTCACCGCTATACTTTTCAGCCAAGGTATAGCGAATATTAGGGCGGTCAAAGCTATCTAAATGTATGTATGGCTCTCTTAATGCCAGTTGTTGCAATATATCTTTGCGCGTAGTCACATCTGCCGTCGCTGTAAGCGCCATCACAGGAACATATGGAAAATGCTGCTTTAACTGATTTAACTTGGTATAGGCGGGTCTAAAATCATGGCCCCATTGCGATATACAGTGAGCTTCATCAATCGCAAATAAGCTTATATCTAACGATTGTAATCCTTGCATAAAGTAGTAATTAGTAAGTCGTTCTGGCGCAAGATAGAGTAATTTAATTTCTCCATTAGCCACTTGCTTAAAAATTTCATCAATCTTTTTGCTTTCAAGCGATGAATTAACAAACGCGGCAGCTATTCCTTGTCGCGTAAGGGCATCGACTTGATCTTTCATCAAAGCAATAAGTGGGGAAATAACAATCGTTATGCCCGGTAAAATAGTTGCAGGAAGCTGATAACAAAGCGATTTACCGCCGCCCGTAGGCATCAGCACTAAACTATCTTTTTTTTCAAATACACTTTTAATTACCGCTTCTTGTCCACTGCGAAAAGAAGAGTAACCAAAGATATGTTCTAAATTCTGATGTAAAGATAAAGACGTAGGCTCTGTCGTATGTGTATTCAAAAAAGGCTCAGAAAATACAAAAACGCTATTTTACCCTAGCTTTGTAAAAGGAGAGAGAAATATTTTGGCTAAACTTAAATAAATGCTAGGCTAGGATCTCGTCTGACCAGATAAAAATAACTGAATATGAATTTTGATACTGTTTATAAACAAATCGCCCACCATTGGACCGACGGCATGCCGTTTAATAAGCTTTTGGGTTTAAGGATCACACAGTTTAATAGTGAGCAATCAGAAGTTCGTTTTAAATGGCAAGACACGCTCATCGGCAACCCAATGCAAAAAATTCTCCATGGTGGCGTTACTGCATCTGCACTTGACCTTGTTGGCGGTGTTGTTGCTGCAGCTAATATCATTCAGCAACTTGATGATATATCTCCAGACGCAATTCAACAAAGCTTAAGTCGTTTAGGTACCATTGATTTACGCACTGATTTTCTGCGCCCTGGTCGCGGTAATGAGTTTATTGCTACCGCTAAAATTATTCGAAGTGGTAGTAAGGTAGCTGTTGCTCGCATGGAGTTACATAATGAAACAGGTCAACACATTGCATTTGGCACGGGCACTTATATGGTTGGCTAGCTGTCTATATTTAACTTACAAAACACGTTAAACTACGCACCTCCAAGCTTAAGCGCCTTAAACTAGAGTCACCATGTCAGATAATAAGCCGACACACTTAGGTGTAATTAATGCCGTTAGTGCATACACCATGTGGGGTATCGCTCCGTTATATTTTAAATTAATTACCGATATCGCTCCCAGTGAAATCCTAATTCACCGAATTATTTGGTCATTTTTATTGTTGTCGATAATCGTTGTACTGATGAATAAAAAGGCCGAAGTTCAACAACTCTTTAGGCAGCCAAAATTGCTACTTGGCTTAACAATATCGGCACTATTTTTAGGTTGTAATTGGTTTTTATTTATTTGGGCAATAAATAATGATCATCTACTTGATGCCAGTTTAGGTTATTTTATTAACCCGTTATTTAGTGTAGCCCTCGGCATGATTTTTTTAGGTGAGCGCCTTAAAAAATGGCAAAAGTTTGCGGTGATACTAGCCGCCCTAGGCGTACTAATACAGCTTATCTCATTTGGTACTTTGCCCATAATTTCACTCGCCCTAGCTGGTACTTTTGGCATTTATGGGTTGCTGCGTAAAAAAATGTTTATTGACTCCTTTGTTGGGTTACTTTTTGAATCATTGCTTATGCTGCCGATTGCTATTTTGTACTGGCACTTTTATAGCTTTAGCCCAACCAGTAACATGTTTACCAATGAACTTTCTCTCAACATTACCTTGGTACTTGCTGGTGTAGTGACTACCGCACCGCTATTATGTTTTACGGCAGCAGCAAAACGCCTATCTTTATCAACATTAGGGTTTTTCCAGTATATAGGCCCTAGTATTATGTTTTTAATGGCAACTTTGATGTTTGGTGAGCAGTTAAAAGTGGAGAAATTGGTCACTTTTATTTTTATATGGGTAGCCTTAGTTGTGTTTAGTGTCGACTCATTTAAAAAGAACCAGCAGCAACCGACAACTAGTAGTTAAAAAGTTAAGCAATTTTTGCCGTAGGCATAGTAACTTTTGCTGGTAAGGTGACAGTAACAGTAGTGCCTTCTCCAACAACACTCTCAATTTGAATATTGCCTTCAAGCTTTTTGTTAATCAGGTTATAAACAATATTCATACCTAAGCCGGTGCCACCTTGGCTTCGTTTGGTGGTAAAAAACGGATCATATATTTTTTCAATAACATCAGCCGACATACCACAGCCATTGTCTTGAAAAATAATTTTGGCACCACGATCAGCCATTACCGCCACATGAATTTGAATATGGCCATTCTGCTTATTTTCAAATGCATGTCGAAGTGAGTTTGTGACAAAATTTGTTAATATCTGCGCTAAAATCCCAGGAATTGTAACAATAGAAAGTTTAGTTTCGCCGGAATAAGAATACTGTGCTTTGCTCTTTTTAATTTCTGCAGATAAAGTGCTCATCACTTCTTCGATATAATCTGCCAAGTTGATTTCACGAGCCTCTTCCACAACCTGATCAGCCGCAACTTGTTTAAAGTTACCTAAAAGGGTCAATACTCGTTCTAACGCTTTAGTAGACATATCCGATGATTTTTCAATCGAATCAAAGAACTTACTCATGGCAGATTTTCGTAATGTTCCTTGTGAAAACTGCCCCTTAACTTCGTCAGTTTTTTCTTTTAACAAACTAATTGAAGTCACAATAATGCCTAAAGGTGTATTAATTTCATGTGCGACGCCCGCAGTCAGGGTTCCTAACGAAGCCATTTTTTCAGACTGAATTAATTGCCCTTGAGTATTTTCCAGGTTTTCAAGTGTTTGCACGAGTTTTTGCGTAGTTTTGCGGTTTTTGAAAAACAGAATAACAACCAAGACAGAGACAATAACCGCTATAACTATCAATACTGAAATAACAAAAATAGTAATCCGCTGATTATTTATTTCTTCGAGTTGGACACTCAACTCTTCATTTCTTAATTCTAGCTCCAATCCTTGCGCTGCGAGGCTTTTTTGCTGCTCTTCCAAGATAACTCTATTATCTTCTATGCGTTTAGCCATTTCCTGATTTTCTATTTCTTTTAATACTATTGAGTCTTGCTGACTCATCAGTTCTTTTTCTGTGCGTTCTAACAAATCAGACGCTAAAGAAAGTTGTTCTTCTTTTTCAAGAATAGCATCACGCTGTGTTGCGATATTACGCTCTAACAATACTAACGCTCGGTTCTTCTTGGTAACTTCAACGCTATTTCTTTGCAGTTCAACATTTAATGATTCAAGCTTGGTAGCCGATGCATCAATTTGTTTTTGTTGCGCCGCAATTTTTGCATTTAGCTCTAATTCCCGTTGTCTGGTGCTTTGCATTGCTCGCTCTGTTTCACGATACAAAGTGGCAACATCTAGCTCAGTACCACCTAATAGCAGTAATTCTGTCGACATAGTTAATTGTTCGTAAACTATGTTTGATTTATTCACTTCAAAGGAAATTGCTGAATTATCACGATTAAAAATTAAATTAATCATAATATCGTGTTTGTTGTCACTTTGATCTGACACCAGCAAGGTATTAGAAAGGCGTAAATCATTCGCTATGCTAGAAAGATTGATATTTTGATGAGAAGGAATAAAAACTAAATGCGCACCTTTAGCTGACTGCAAATTATTACTAGCAACAACATGAATCGGTTTGTTATTAATTCGGCGTTGTTCTAAGGCGTTTTTTACTTTGAGTTGAAACTGAGGGTCATCATAAACAGCAATGATAAATTGATTGCTGCTATCTGCAGGCCAAGAAATATGTTTACTAAAATTAAATATATAAGCAATTTTAACTTGATCGCTATCTAGCTGTTGAGCATAAACAGGACTAAAGAAGCCAAATATCAGTGACAATAAAAAAACAAAAATAGACATCAAACCTACTGCTTTCTTCACTGTATTTCGCCTCCCTATTGTTGAAATATCCTACTCATCTAATAGATATAATATGTGACTTAGCAAATTTTGCAATGTACTTACTCAACAGCGCCAGCAATAACCACTTGGTTCCTGCCACCTTCTTTAGCTTGATACAATGCATTATCTGCTTCACTGACTTGCTTAGAGAGCTCTTCTCTACTATCAAATATAGCGCCAATACTAACAGAAATACTAATATGAACTTCACCCGCCGGAATAGTAGAAACGGATATTTCACGACGAAAATCATCTAATTTATTATAAAGTTGATCTTCATCTAATCCAGATAACAATACCGCAAATTCTTCACCACCCAGTCGAGCAGTCAACCCTGAACCAAAGTGTTTGCGCATATAAAGTGCAACAACTTTTAAAACTTGGTCACCAACATCATGCCCGTGGTTGTCGTTTACTTGTTTGAAATGATCTAAATCTAACATTGCTAAACAATAAGCTTGTTTCTTCGATTGGTAATCATTTAAGCGCATTTGTGCTTCTTGAAAAAAGTAACGTCTATTGGCTAATTCTGTTAAATAATCTGTATTTGCAGCTCGCTGAATACCGGCGATATTATTCAAATTTTCAATGTTTTGTGTAATGCGGCAATAAAACTCTTCAGGGCAAAAAGGTTTACGAAGAAAATCATCCGCGCCATTTTTAATGAAACGTGCCGAGTGAATGCCATTGCTAGCACCAGAAATACCAATTACCGCTAGTTGTTCTCTAGCATAGCGTTTACGAATTTCATTGGTTAATACTATGCCATCCATTTCAGGCATTTCTAAGTCAGTGATCACCATTTTAATATCGCTATGTTGACTAAGCTTTTCTAATGCTTGTACACCGTTATTAGCAACAAACACTTTGAAATTACGGCGCTTTAACAATTCAACTACATGGTTTCTTGCTGATGAAGAATCATCAACAACCAAAACACCATTAGATTGGTTGGTTTTTTGCCAATGTAAAATGCGCTTTAAATACAAAAATGCTTGGCTATTTTCTTTAGGGATATAGTCAATCACAGGTAAAGAAAGTATTTTCTGACGAGTATTTTCATCCATTTTACCTGTTAACACGACACCAGGAACACCATGTGATAGTACACAATTAATGGCTTCACCGTCTGGAGCGTCCGGTAACGAGTAATCAATAGTTACCGCAAAAAAATCAGTACCACTTTGCAGTATTTCTTCAACTTGCGCCAAAGTGGTAGCTATTGTTACTTCATATTTCAATGCTTTAGCAATTTGCTTTATTACTGTCGCAATCGGTTTACTATCTTCTACTACCAATAAACGCTCAACCATACTGACCTCTAGTTTTATTCTTTATGTTATTATAGTCGCTTTACACCGCTTCGAGGCGTGCATATGCCACAACAAGCCATTTACTGCCTACACCATCAAAATTAACTTGAATACGGCTTTGCGGGCCATTCCCTTCATAGTTAAGTACCACTCCTTCACCAAATTTAGGATGCATGACTTGCTGCCCCAATGAAAACCCAGTACTTTCAAAGTTTTCTGTGGTGACACTATTGGCAAATCGACCACTACTAGCAGGTCGTGATACTTGATTTTGCAATCGAATTTCATCAACACATTCAGCTGGCAGCTCTCGTAAGAAGCGGCTTGGTTTATGGTATTTTTCTTGTCCGTACAATCGACGACTTTCTGCATGACACAAAAAGAGCTTTTCCATTGCACGGGTCATACCAACATAACAAAGACGTCTTTCCTCTTCTAAACGAGAAATATCTTCAACAGATTGTTGAGATGGAAACATACCTTCTTCAAGTCCAGCAATAAATACCAATGGAAACTCTAAGCCTTTAGCTGAGTGCATCGTCATCAGTTGCACCGCTGGCTCATATTCATCTGCCTGTGACTCTCCAGACTCAAGAGCTGCATGAGTAAGAAATGCGGTTAAATCGCTCATTTCTTCTTCTAATTCAGGATCCGGCACAAAGGTTTGGCACGCCGTCACTAATTCATTTAAGTTTTCAATACGGGCTTCTGCACGTTCACCTTTCTCAGCCTGATACATAGCTTTTAAGCCACTATGTTGGATAACGTAATTGACCTGAGAATCCAAATTTAAATTACAAGAATCATCTTCTAATTGTTCTATCAAATGAACAAAATGCGTTAAAGTTTTAGCACTGCGTCCTTTTAACTCATCGTTTTGCAACATATATTTTGTTGCGCCCCATAGCGTTTCCCCTAGGCTTCTGGCAGCATCGCGCACTAAGGCTATAGTTTGATTACCAATACCGCGTGTAGGCGTATTGATAATACGCTCAAAAGCCGCATCATCATCGCGATTATTAAGTAAACGCATATAAGCCAATGCATCTTTAATCTCTTGACGTTCAAAAAAGCGTAAACCACCATAGATACGATAAGGCAATTGAGCCTGTATCAACGCTTCTTCAAGCAAACGAGATTGAGCATTACTGCGGTATAAAATTGCGACATCATCTAAAGAACCGTTATCTAAGCGCCATTGATTGATTCGGCCAGAGATAAAACGCGCTTCGTCAATTTCATTAAACGCTGTGTAAACAGATATTTTCTCCCCAGCGTCATCTTGCGTCCACAAATCCTTACCTAAGCGATTGTTATTGTTTGATATTAAGTGATTTGCAGCATTGAGAATATTTGCTGTTGAGCGATAGTTTTGTTCTAAACGGATAGTTTGTGCGTTACTAAAATCGGTTAAAAATCGCTGAATGTTTTCTATTTTTGCACCACGCCAACCATAAATAGATTGGTCATCATCACCAACGATCATCACATGACTGCGTTCGCCGCCCAGTAAATTTAACCACGCATACTGTACTGCGTTAGTATCTTGAAACTCGTCCACCAATATATGTTTAAAACGCTGCTGATAATGTGCCAACAATATTGGATTATTTAACCATAACTCGTGCGCACGCAATAACAACTCAGCAAAGTCAACTAATCCTGCGCGATCACATGCCTCTTGATAGGCTTGATAAACCTTAACAAACATTTCTTCTGTTGGATCGTAATGAGTTTCAATGTGTTGTGGTCTTAGCCCTTCATCCTTTTTGCCATTGATATACCATTGCATTTGTTTGGCAGGCCAACGCTTTTCATCAATGTTAAGCGCACGAATAACACGTTTAACTAAACGTAATTGGTCATCTGAATCTAATACTTGAAAGCTTTGCGGTAACTTAGCCTCCTGAAAATGCATACGCAGTAAGCGATGGGCAAGGCCGTGGAAAGTACCCACCCACATACCGTGAACATTACCTTGGGTGGTTTGTTCAACACGAGAACGCATTTCTGCTGCCGCTTTATTGGTAAAGGTTACTGCTAAAATGCTGTGAGAAGATGCTTGCTCAACTTTCATTAACCATGCGATACGTTGCACTAAAACTCTTGTTTTACCACTACCAGCGCCAGCAAGTACTAACATATTTTGCAAGGGTGCAGCGACTACGTCGCGTTGTCGTTCGTTTAAATCGTCGAGTAATTCAGATACGTCCATAAGGAAAAATTATGTCTTTTAAGTTTATCAGTTAAACCAAACGGTTTAGTTCGGCAATATCGCTTAGTTCTATGTGTGGTAACACGCGCAATGGCTTACCAATACCATATTTAGCAAACCAAGCGGTTTGGCAGCCCGAACGTATACCGCCCAAAACATCCGCTCGCCCACAGTCGCCAATATGTAATAAATTTTGCGGCGCTATATTTAATGCCGTGCAAGCCCGACTAAACATATCAGTATCAGGCTTACTTACTAATCCATTACCGGCATGAAATATAAAATCAAAATACTGACTGATGGCAATTTTATCAGTATCGACATTACCATTAGTGATCGCCACCAATGGTACTTTTTGTTTTAATTTATTCAATAAGCTATGAACATCATCTGGCAATGAGAAGTCACTGCGCTTGTGATAAAAATAGTCCAATGCCTGTTGTGCTTTATCAAAAGCTTGTTGTTGAGTGTAACCAAGCGCCATCATGCCGTGAAAATAAGTTTCTTTACGTAGCGCAGTAACATCGTGTTTAAGCTCAGGTTGACGTTTTATTGCTTGTTGGCGAAATGCCATCCAATAACGGTAGCTAAAGTTTTGATGCTCAACATTTTGTTGTGTGTAATCAGCTAGCAATTGTGAAAAATAACTGATCATCGCCTGTTCAGTTTTTTCCATTATCGGACGATTGCTATATAACGTATCATCCAAATCAAAACTCATCGCTTTGATAGGTTGCAATCGACGATAACACTTCATGACTTGTTCACTTGTTAAGATTGGAATAATTGTTGAAACAGCAACTTAGCGACAAGTTGTCTAAATTGACTAATCAATAAAGTATCCATTCTAGGATCAAAGTGCTCGGCGTCATTGCTACTAATCGCCATAAAACCAATATCATTAGTGTTATGTGTTAGCTTAATTAAAACAACCGAACCTTCTGTTACTTGAGAAAAGATTTGTTGTTGTTCACTTTGCTGTAAGCGGCCAAAATAGTAGTCATCTTTTGCCAGCCTAGTATCAAATATTTGCTGGCAGTCTTCTGTAATAAGGCTCGAATGGCTTAACTCAACGGGTTCAGAAAACCAAATTTTTAATCCTGCCAACGATAACAGTTCAGTCGTTGTTTGGTGTAGGCAATCCAGCAAAGATTCTGCACTTGTACAGTCTATTAATCTTAAATATAAATCGTTATAAAGCCTGAATAACTGCTCGTTGTGATTAGCAACTGACATTAACTGTGTAATTTCTTCTTCTAAATTACCGACTTTATTACGCAGTTGCTGTAATTGACGTTCCACTAACGATACAGAACCACGATGCGGATCCGCTAATCTCACTGACGAGAGAAATTCAGAATTCTTGCTAAAAAACTCAGGATGATCTTGTAAATAACTTACCACTAACTCATCTGTTAATGGTATTTCTTCGGCTTGAATTGAAGCATCAACTTTCAATTCAGATGTTAACTCTTCGCTCATATATGTAATTGTCCATCAAATACATGGGTGGCCGGCCCCGACATTTTTACCGGGTTACCTGGGCCTTTCCAATAAATTCTTAATTTTCCACCAGGCAATTCTACCGTAACCTGTTTTGCTAACTTTTTCTGCATTTGCCCAATAACGACGGCCGCACATGCTCCACTACCACAGGCAAGTGTTTCCGCTGCACCACGTTCGTATACACGTAATTTAATAAATTCAGGAGAAACCACTTCCATAAAGCCAACGTTGGTTTGTTTTGGAAAGCGTTCATGCTGTGACAGCATCTT
>Ga0070724_10001351_pt1 | contig 14764 bp, 12 predicted proteins | sample tdDd001_FD_67278 | JGI IMG/M metagenome (GOLD analysis project Ga0070724, IMG submission 67278) | Marine sediment microbial communities from the Atlantic coast under amendment with organic carbon and nitrate - tdDd00.1 | ecosystem: Environmental > Aquatic > Marine > Coastal > Sediment | place... | reverse complement strand
CTAAAATGACTCCGGCTAAGAAAGTCCCCAACGCCATCGAAAGGCCTAAATAGTCCATGATGAGTGCGATCCCCACCACCAGCAATAATGCCGTTGCAGTAAACAACTCTCGAACCCCAGTCGTCACGACATAACGAAACATCGGTCGCAGTAAATAGTGCCCACCCACTAACAAGCCAGCGATCCCGGCAAAGGTATAAAGTGCATCTAACCAGTTTCCTACCGTATTGCCGGCTAAAACCGGTAATAACGCGAGCATTGGGATCACCGCGATATCTTGAAAAAGCAACACAGCAAATCCAGACTGGCCCGTTTCGCTCCCCGCTAGCCCTTGCTCTTCAATGACCTTAAGTGCAATGGCCGTTGAAGAGAGCGCTAGGCCCATACCGATCACCACACTGCTCTGCCACTCGATCCCAATGCCATTGACTAAGGTCGCTATTGCCAAGGTGGTGAGCAGAACTTGCCCTCCGCCTAAACCTAAAACCGGCTTACGCAACTGCCATAACTTTTTAGGGTTTAACTCAAGGCCTATCAAAAACAGCAGCAGCACAACGCCAAACTCAGCAAAATGTAATATGGCATCGACGTCGCTGATCAGCCCCATCCCCCACGGGCCAATCGCCACGCCCGCGAGTAAATACCCCAGCACAGAGCCAAGCCCCATGCGCTGAGCCAAAGGAACCGCGACAACGGCGGCACCAAGAAAGATGACACTGCTGGTTAAAAACTCATTGGCTGCGGACATGCCCTTCCTCCAGAGTGAATGGGTTGAGTAACCAGCGCTGATAACGATTGGCATGCGCTTGCCTTTCATCATCACTGGTGTTTCTCGCCCAGTAGAGGATCAGCGGCTCTAACCAATGCATGCGGCACAACGAAGCCGACAACTCAAAAGGCTGCAATATCTCTTCCAACGGGTATTTGTTATAGCCGCTTGACGCAAAAGCATCTTGCGCGCCCCCCGTGGTGATCACGCTACGCCAATACTTCCCCTCGAGCGCTTTGCCCTCACCAAAAGCAAAACCTTTCCCGAGCACACGATCAAACCACTCCTTAAGTAGTGCAGGACAGGAATACATGTATAAAGGGTGCTGAAAAACAATCACATCGTGGGCGAGTAACAACTTCTGCTCGTATGGGACATCAATAAAAAAGTCTGGGTAATGGGCGTAAAGATCGTGGACAGTCACGTGAGCCAAGTTTTTGATCTGGTTGATCATCGCTTTATTGGCAATCGAGCTATCGGGGTCGGGATGAACATAGATAACCAAAACCCGAGGTAAGGTCACTTGCTTCTCTTGCGTCACTTGATTATCGACATCAGCAGGCATATTTAACGACATCTTCCTTAATGCTTATTGTTGTATTTGTGTTAAACCATCATATCGTAATTTGTATAATGATCGACATTTATCCTCATTGCCCCTACTATTTCCCCGTTAAGCCAACTCTGACTCCAATAAAGAGCATTATGATTACGTTTTCTGATATCCAGCTGCTTCGCGGCGGCAAGCCTTTACTTGAACAAGCCAGTGCCACCATCCATCCAGGCGACAAAGTCGGCTTGGTGGGTAAAAACGGCTGTGGTAAATCAACCTTATTCGCCTTACTGAAAGATGAGCTTTCCATTGACGCAGGCAATTTCCAAATGCCAAGCCACTGGGAACTGGCGTGGGTTGCACAGGAAACCCCAGCCTTAGAGCGCCAAGCACTGGACTATGTTATTGATGGAGACAGAGAGTATCGCGCTTTAGAAGATAAGCTCGCGCAAGCAGAGCAAGCCGACGACGGCACTTTAGTCGCCGAACTGCATGGTAAAATCGAAACCATCGGGGGTTACACCATCAAGTCTCGCGCAGCAGAACTGCTCGATGGCCTAGGCTTTAGTCAAGAGCAGATGCAATGGAACCTAACCCAGTTTTCTGGTGGTTGGCGCATGCGTTTGAACCTTGCTCAAGCCCTACTGTGTCGCTCCGATTTATTGCTGCTCGATGAACCGACCAACCACTTGGACCTAGATGCCGTTATGTGGCTCGAGCGTTGGTTACAGAACTACCCAGGCACACTCATTTTGATTTCTCACGACCGGGATTTCCTTGATCCGATCGTGGGTCGCATTATCCACGTTGAAAACCAAGCGTTAAATGAGTACACCGGTAACTACTCATCGTTTGAAAATCAACGGGCACAAAAGCTCATCTTGCAGCAAGCGATGTATCAAAAGCAGCAAAAGCAGATGAATCACATGCAGAGCTATATCGACCGCTTCCGCTATAAAGCCTCTAAAGCGCGCCAAGCGCAGAGCCGGATCAAAGCGCTCGAGAAAATGGAAAAGGTACTGCCAGCTCAGTTTGATAACCCATTTAGCTTTGAGTTTCGAGAGCCAAGCGCACTGCCTAACCCGATCTTAATGATGGATGAAGTTTCTGCAGGCTACGACGACAACCTCATTTTAGAAAAGATCCGCTTAAACTTGGTTCCTGGTAGCCGCATTGGCTTGCTTGGCCGCAATGGCGCGGGTAAATCAACCTTGATCAAACTGCTCTCTGGCGAACTAAGCTCTCAGTCAGGCGAATTCAATTACTCTCAAGGGGTAAAAATTGGTTACTTTGCCCAGCACCAACTAGAGACGCTCCACCCAGAAGAAACCCCATTGCAACACATGATGCAAATTGCGCCAGACAAAACCGAACAGCAGCTACGAGACTATTTAGGCAGCTTTGGTTTTCAAGGTGAAAAAGCGCTCGATAAAGTGGCGCCATTTTCTGGGGGGGAAAAAGCGCGCCTCGTGCTAGCGCTTATTGTTTGGCAAAAACCCAACCTATTGCTACTCGATGAACCAACTAACCACCTCGACCTCGATATGCGTCAAGCGCTTACCCTCGCCCTGCAAACCTTTGAGGGAGCGATGGTCATCGTCAGCCACGACCGCTATTTATTACGTGCGACCACCGACGATCTCTATCTTGTACATGACCGCCAAGTCGCACCATTTGATGGCGACCTATCGGATTACTACAAGTGGCTAACCGAACAACAAAAAATCGAACGCCAAGAAGCACAATCGGCTCAGCCGGCAAAAGAGTCCGATAATAGCGCCGCTTCACGTAAAGAGCAGAAACGTAAAGAAGCGGAGTTTCGAAAGGTGACCGCGCCAATTCGCAAGAATTTGACAAAGCTTGAAGAGAAAATGGATAAGCTCGGCACTATTTTGTCAGACGCAGAGCAAGAATTAGCCGATACCAGCCTGTACCAAGCTGAAAATAAAGCTAAACTTAATCTAATACTGGCACAACAAGCGTCAGCCAAATCGGAACTCGAGGAGGTTGAAATGGATTGGATGTCAGCTCAAGAAACCCTTGAGCAAATGGAAACGGAGTTCACTAGCCAATGAGCCAACAGCAGGCCACGATTTCACTCTCACTAGAACGCTTATGGCAATTCAGTTTGCAATATTACAGCGTGCGAGAAGTGAAAGAGGCCTGCCTGCAATTGCAGAACCAATTCCATGGCAATGTTAACCTGCTGCTGTTGTTTAAATGGCTTGACGAGCAGCAGGTCACATTCGAAGACCACGATTGGCACACAGTACAAGAATACCTTGGCCGCTCTGAAGCGTTGCTGCATAGCTTTCGCGATCTTAGGCGAAAACTAAAAGCCCATCTTCCTGGTGTGATCTATCGCGAGTCTCTTCAATTTGAACTGCAACTCGAAAAGCAACAGCAATCTGACCTAGTCGACTGCATTAATGGCTTAATTCTTAGCAATAATAACGCCGAACCTCTAACCCTTCGCTACTGCAAACAACTTGGCGCCGAACACCTATACCAAGCTTTTGCTCCTCCCGCAGGAGAAGAAGTACTCAATGCTAAGTGCTGAAGATTAAGAGATAAGAAAAAGATAATCTAAGTATGAAGTGCTTAGGATTTAGGATTGAAACCAACATGACTCCATTTAAAGCTGCCATCGGTCTGAGTAACCCGCATCTACAGACTATCTTCCCACGTCTTATCCGTCGAAAAGCCCTTTTTACCCCGGTAGAAGAACGGCTCGAGTTGCCCGATGGTGATTTCGTCGACTTAGCTTGGAGTGAAGCACCTGAAACGGCACAAGCAGGCAACAAACCCATTTTTATTTTATTTCATGGTTTGGAGGGCAGTTTTGATAGCCCATACGCCAATGGCTTGATGCATGCCTTTGCCAAGCAAGGCTGGCTTGCGGTCATGATGCACTTTCGCGGCTGTAGTGGTGAACCTAATCGCATGGCGCGAGCCTATCATTCGGGAGAAACCGAAGACGCGCATTTTTTCTTAACCGAACTTGAGCGCCGCTTTCCCAAGCAACGTAAAGTCGCGGTTGGCATCTCTCTAGGTGGCAATATGCTGCTAAATTACCTAGCGCGTTATCAACAAGCCCCTATCCTTAATGCTGCAACCGTGGTTTCGGCCCCGCTATTGCTCGGCTCGTGTGCCAAACGGATAGAGCAAGGGTTTTCAAAACTGTATCGCAACTATCTACTGAGCTCGTTAAAACGCAACGCACTGCGTAAGCTTCCTTTGATCAAACAAGCCTTACCCATTGATTCAGCGCGAATCGAACAAATCCAAGGCTTAGAAGAGTTCGATGATCTACTCACGGCACGCTTACACGGTTTTGATAGTGCCCAGCACTACTATCACCAATGCTCTGGGTTGGCTTGCTTAGAAAAAATTACCATTCCAACCCAGATCATCCACGCGAAAGACGATCCATTTATGGGCACTGATGTTATTCCCGACTTTCCACTGCCCAAGCACGTACAATACCACCTGCTACCACACGGCGGTCATGTTGGCTTCCTATCCGGCAGCCTGTTAAAGCCCCAGTTTTGGCTAGAAGAAAGCCTCCCCAAGTATTATGAGCAATGCTAAATACTAATGCGAAGTCGTAAGCAAAAGATCAGCGTAGACTTCGCACTTATCACTTCGCTTTTCGCACTTCACCCAACACGAGATATTTATGATAATTCCATGGCAACAAATAGACCCAGACACACTCACTAACCTGATCAAAGAGTTTGTCCTAAGAGAAGGGACAGATTACGGTGAGGTGGAGATCAGTATTAAAGAAAAAATTGACCATGTAAAACAGCAGCTCGCCAGCGGCCAAGCGGTGGTCATGTTTTCCGAGCTGCACGAAACCGTCGATATTCAAGTAAAACCCCAGTACTAACTTCGCACTCACTCGAGCAAAAGTTTATTAATTTTTAGAATTCCCCTACACTGACATAACCCTATGTTAAAATAGGCATAACAAGTACGTTACTCAAGACAAGGTCAGTCATGTCAGCTAAACATCCAATTATTGCGGTTACTGGCTCCTCTGGAGCCGGCACCACGACCACTTCTGAAGCTTTCCGTAAGATGTTCAATATGATGGACATTAAAGCCGCATGGGTAGAAGGCGATAGCTTTCACCGCTTTACTCGCCCTGAAATGGACGTAGCGATCCGCAAAGCTAAGGAGCAAGGTCGACACATCAGCTACTTTGGCCCCCAAGCCAATGACTTCCCAGCGCTAGAGCAGTTTTTCCGTCGCTATGGCGATGAAGGGAGCGGTGAAGTGCGCCGCTACTTGCACTCCTTTGATGAGGCCGTTCCCTATAACCAAATGCCGGGCACCTTTACTCCGTGGCAAGAATTGCCAGAAAACACCGACGTATTATTTTACGAAGGCTTACACGGTGGGGTGGTAGATGGCGATATTAACGTCTCTCAACACGTCGACTTTCTGATTGGCATGGTACCTATCGTCAACCTTGAATGGATCCAAAAGTTTGTTCGCGATACCCGCGACAGAGGCCACTCTCGCGAGGCGGTAATGGACTCCATTGTGCGCTCTATGGACGACTACTTAAACTACATTACCCCGCAGTTTTCCCGTACTCATATCAACTTTCAACGTGTTCCAACCGTAGATACTTCTAACCCATTGAATGCTAAAGGCATACCTAGTTTAGATGAAAGTTTTGTCGTTATCCGCTTACGCGGGATGAAAAACTTGGACTTCCCATACTTGCTATCAATGATAGAAGGCTCATTTATGTCGCGCCACAACACCCTAGTAGTACCGGGTGGCAAGATGAGTTTCGCTATGGAACTCATCGTTCAACCTATGCTGGTGAAGCTGATCGAAACGGGCAAGATCGGTTAAAATTTAGACAGCAGATGAAATTCATGTCCAAGGCGTGATCATGTGCACATTTTTGCTTAGTTATTCGGGGGTGTGGCACGATCAAAGTCAAGAAATCGTTCTCGAAACACGCTACTATTTGTAACCGAACACAAGATAGCTTGCAGCACGAAATCTATCGCCCTATTCTAAACAACCAGTTTACAATCTGGCTCAGTGGATACGGAAGCTGCTGAGCAAGCCCTGCAGAGGAAGTGAGATATTATGGTTCTAGGTAAACCTCAAACCGATCCAACATTAGAGTGGTTCCTTTCACACTGTCATATTCATAAGTACCCATCAAAAAGTACTTTGATTCATGCGGGTGAAAAAGCCGAGACCCTGTACTACATTGTGAAAGGTTCTGTTGCCGTACTTATCAAGGATGAAGAAGGCAAAGAGATGATCTTGTCTTACCTTAACCAAGGCGACTTTATCGGTGAACTTGGTCTATTTGAAGAAGACCAAGAGCGTACCGCTTGGGTACGTGCAAAATCGCCTTGTGAAGTGGCAGAAATTTCATTCAAGAAATTCCGTCAGCTTATTCAAGTTAACCCAGACATTCTTATGCGCCTTTCAGCGCAAATGGCCAGCCGTCTACAAACGACTAGCCAAAAAGTGGGTGACTTAGCATTCCTAGACGTTACCGGTCGTATCGCACAAACGCTACTTAACCTAGCAAAACAACCTGATGCGATGACACACCCAGACGGCATGCAAATCAAGATCACTCGTCAAGAGATCGGTCAGATTGTTGGCTGTTCACGTGAAACCGTTGGCCGTATCTTGAAGATGCTTGAAGAGCAAAACCTGATTTCAGCACACGGTAAAACAATTGTGGTATACGGTACTCGTTAATCCACTTTTTACATCGATGTAATTGATAAAACCACCAGCGGAGACGTTGGTGGTTTTTGTTTTTGAAGTGCGAAAAGCTAAGTGCCAAGCTCTTCAATACTTCGCCATTACCACTTAGCTTTTAGCACTTCTCTCCCCCATCCGTGCTCTCAAAAATCTTATCCGCTGAAGCGGCTACAAACCCTTGATACAAATCGCCATTGAGCATTGGGTAACGCTTAGCAAACTCATAAAAGCCCCCAGGAACCATTTGTTGGCCGTCACTGAAGTTGACCACGACTTTATCCGCCATGGTCGAGGATTGCTCGAGCAGGACTTGAGGGGAGCCTTTCACTTCACCGCCAGACTCGTTCATGTTAAAGCCTGCGTGGCGTAGGTGCGCATTTACCTCCGCCACTTCAGCAAAGCGGCGTAGCTGATCCACGCTTACCGTAAAGTGATTGGCGCCAAAACCATGCGCCGCTAGCCAGCCCGCATACTCACTCTCTGCTGCCAGTTGCAAATAATCTTGATAGCTTATCAGCCACGGGGCACCAGAATATAAAAACTCGCTCCCATCAAAACTACTGGCAGAAACTTGCGCCACTAAGTTATTCACTAAGGCTTGTAGCGACTTTGAGCACTCAAGCACTTTTAACTCGCTGATAAACACTTTAGGTTGATTTGGGTCTGGGTGTTGATAATGACGAGCGTAGAGCTTTTTGCTTTCAAACTGATACTCACCTGCCGCTTGGTAGCCCAGCTGTAAAAAAGGCCTCGCGAGCGTATCAATGCCGATTGGCTCAAGAGCAAAAGTTCGCAATGCAATATGGTCGTTAATTAACGCCTGCTCTTCCGTGAGCAACTGATGAATCGTCTTCGCCGATGGGCAAAGACGTTGAATATAGTCTTGCCATAGCGATTGAAATAGCGTATCGGGGGTCATAACCATTCCTTGTAAATAACCGTTAATTTGGATACAGAAACGGGCTGTGCCCTGAGAGAATAGAAAGAGCAGAGACTAGAAGCTAGAAACGAGAGCGCTTCGCTACTATAAGAGCACGTTTCTTCTGCTCTTATAGTCTCTAGTTTCTAGTGAGCGTAGCGAATTCTGTAATCTGTCATCTTCTTAAACCTTCACCCCGGGACTCAATGTCTCAGGCAAGATAGGAGCGGTGCCCTCCATGGATGCCATTGGATAGGCACAGTAATCCGCGGCGTAGTATGCACTCGGCCTTAGGTTACCAGAGGCGCCAGGGCCGCCGAATGGTGCGTCGCCGCTGGCTCCTGTGAGTTGACGGTTGCGGTTGACGATCCCGGCGCGAATATGGTCAACAAAATAGTCCCATTCGCTATCGTCCGTCGAAATGAGCCCTGCCGAGAGACCAAAGCGCGTATTGTTCGCCATATCAACCGCTTGCTCGAGTGTTTGGTAACGCACAATTTGCAGTAGTGGACCAAAATATTCTTCATCGGGAAGCTCAGCGATGCCTGTCACATCGATAATGCCAGGGGTAACAAACGCCGCCTGCAGTGGCTTCGCTTCCAGTAGGCTTTCTCCACCTAAAGACTGCAGGTGGCTTTGCGCAGCCAAAATAGCGCCAGCGGCTTCCCTTGAGATCTGACTGCCCATAAAAGGCGCAGGCTCCGCAAAAGGCGTATCAATGACAATTTGACTTGTGGCTTGCACTAGCTTGACCACCAAGCTATCCCCTAGCTCCCCTTCGGGAAGGTATAACCGACGGGCACAAGTACAGCGCTGACCTGCGCTAATAAAAGCCGATTGAATAATGGTATACACCGTCGCGTCGAGTTCACCAAAGTGCTCCGACACGACCAGAGGGTTATTGCCCCCCATCTCCAGCGCTAACATTTTATCTGGCTGACCCGCAAACTGCTTATGCAGTATATGGCCAGTATTCGCACTACCAGTAAATAACACCCCATCAATACCTTGGTGATTCGCCAAGGCAATACCGGTTTCTTTAGCACCTTGAACAAGGTTTATCACCCCGTTAGGAAGGCCTGCTTGTTGCCACAACTTCATGACAACTTCTGCGACCATCGGTGTTTGTTCAGAGGGTTTAAAAACGACGCAGTTACCCGCAAGCAGCGCAGGAACAATATGGCCATTTGGTAGATGGGCTGGGAAATTATACGGGCCGAAAACCGCCATCACCCCAAGTGGGCGGTGACGCAGCACAACATCATTGCCAGCCACTTGTTTACGGGCTTCCCCCGTGCGCTCATGATAAGCGCGAATGGAGATCGTCACTTTCCCCACCATGGCTGCCGCTTCTGTACGAGTTTCCCATAAGGGTTTGCCCGTTTCCTGCGCGATAGCCGTCGCGATCTGCTCACTGTTGGCTTTTAGCTGCTCGGCAAATGCAAAAACCACTGCTTCGCGCTGTGCAAAAGTCTGCTTTTTCCAGCCCTGAAACGCGCTTCTAGCCGCCTCCACTGCGTCGCCGACTTGCTTTGGCGTCGCGGCTTTGCCTTGCCAGATCACCTTATCATCATAAGGGCTTATCGAGCTCAGCGTTTCACCTTGCCCATCTAGCCACTTGCCATCAATCCATTGGGTCATGCTGCCGTCCTTATCTACTGTGGTAACAAACGAACAAAGTCGCCTTCAGAAACATTCAATGCATCCGCGACTTCTGCGCTGAGCAACACTGTTTCGCTCTCTTGATCAAAGCCGCCTTTTGCCGCGGTAGCGCGAAAGCCGGAAAAGGATGTATTGGCAATCAGATAGTCTTGAGAGCTGCTATGCTCTCCAATTTTAACTTTGGCACGAAAAGAGTGCTTCACTGACTCAATGTTACGTACATCACACTCGACGGTTGGCCCAGCATCGAAAATGTCGACATAACCGCGGCAACTAAAGCCTTCACGCTCCAACAAACGTAGCGCCGGTTTAGTGTTGTCATGTACCTGGCCGATCACCGCCTGCGCTTCTTTACTTAGCAAGTTGACGTAAATCGGTAATTTCGGCATCAAGTCAGAGATAAAGCCTTTTTTGCCGATCCCAGTTAAGTAATCTGCGAGGACAAATTCAATGGAAAAGAAGTGTTCTTGCAGCCACTGCCAAAAAGGGGAATTCCCCTCTGCATCAGAGACGCCGCGCATCTCGGCAAACACGGTTTCAGAAAAGCGCTCGGGGTGCTCTGCCATCATTAAAAAACGGCACTTAGACATAAGCCGGCCATTTAAGCCATGACGAAAATCCGGGCGTAAAAACAATGTACAAACTTCACTGCAGCCAGTGTAGTTGTTGCCAAAAGTGAGCAACTTAACCACGTTATTCACACCAAGCTTACGAGATGAATGCACCACTTTGCTAATGTGATAGGTATAAAAAGGCACATCCCAACCGATAGAAGCTTCAATACCCGTAGTACCAGCCACTTCACCGGTTTGAGAATCAAACCCCACCATCAAGTAACCTTCATCACCGGGCTCGGTGACATTCGGCTTATCAAAACTCGCTACCGAATGATTGATCCGGTTGGTAAGCAGTTTTTCATTCACAGGTAAGGACGTAAATCCATGTCCAGACTCGACCGCGCAAGTATGCAGCGCGTCGTAATCACTCGTTGATATCGGGCGAACTACAAGCATCTCAACTCCCTTTGGTAAATAAGTGCTAAGTACTAAGCTCTAAGGGCGAAGTAACAGCCTCCTCGCTTGAGCTCAATACTTAGCTTTTAACACTTCGCTTTTAGTACTTAGCCTTTCGTACTTACCAGCTCCTTAATTGCTTTTTCAAGCTTCGCCAGTCCTTGCTCGATTTCTTGTTTGCTGATCACCAGTGACGGGGTGAAACGTACCACATTTGGCCCAGCAACTAACATGAGCAAGCCTTCTTTGCCAGCGGCGACCAAAACGTCTCTGGCTCGGCCTTGCCACTCTTCATTGAGCGCAGCGCCAATCAGTAAACCTTGGCCGCGGATATCGCTAAAAATCGGGTACTTCTGGTTAATTTTAGTCAACCCTTGGCGAAATAGCTCTTCACGCTCTTTAACTCCAGCAAGGGTTTCTGGTTTACGCACCACATCAACCACCGCTTCTGCGACGGCGCAAGCGAGTGGGTTTCCGCCATAGGTTGAGCCGTGAGTGCCCACTTTCATATGTTTGGCGAGTTTTTCTGTGGTTAGCATGGCGCCAATCGGAAAACCGCCACCAAGCGATTTGGCGGTACTTAAAATATCGGGGGTCACGCCTAAGCCTTGGTAAGCATAAAAATGACCAGTACGGCCATTGCCAGTTTGCACTTCATCAAAAATAAGCAGTGCGTTGTACTTATCACATAACTCACGCACCGCTTTGGCAAATTCTGGGGTTGGCGGCACTATGCCTCCCTCACCTTGTAGCGGCTCCATCATAATGGCGCAGGTGCGATCAGAGATGTGCGCTTCAAGCGCTTCAATATCGTTGTAAGGTAGATGGGTGACATCACCCGGCTTCGGGCCAAAGCCATCAGAATAAGCCGCTTGACCACCGACCGTAACGGTAAAGAAAGTTCGACCGTGGAAGCCTTGTTGAAAGGCGATGATTTCAGACTTTTCATCACCGTGAATGTCGGCTGCCCAGCGGCGAGCTAATTTAAGCGCCGCTTCATTTGCTTCGGCGCCAGAGTTAGCAAAGAAGACTTTTTCGGCGAAACTCACTTCGGTCAGCTTTTTGGCCAAGCGCAAGGCTGGCTCATTGGTCATTACGTTACTTAGGTGCCATAGCTTATTCGCTTGCTCAGTTAACGCCGATACCATTGCTGGGTGACAGTGGCCTAAACAGCTCACCGCGATACCACCAGCAAAGTCGATGTACTCGTTATCTTCTTGATCCCAAATACGCGAACCTTCACCTCGAACAGGGATGATATCCATCGGGTTATAACAAGGCACCATCACCTCATCAAACCAACTGCGCTCTACTTTATTTTCCATTGTCATCACCTACTCCTTTTTGCTTCAATGCACTGCCTAGCAGCCACGTTACCGCACGGTGGAATTTTATCCTCCACAAGCATTGTATTTACATTTCATTAACTAATTCAATAGCGATTTATACTTTTATATCGGCAACTTGCCAGCAAAAAATCACTTATCATGACTATTTATGCAATAAAGCAACTCAATTATGAAGCAATTTCGACAACTATTTTTTGATGAGGGAGTTCTAGATAGTGATAGCAAGCAGCACAAAACATTAGCGCTTTATAGCGTGAATATTATTTCACTCATGATTTCTATTCAGATAATGAGTGTAGATGTTAAGAAAAGTGATCGGCGTCGAGTAAAAAATTGACTCAAATAGCCTTGAGAGAAGATGAAAAACAAGGGGTAAGGGAGAAGGATTAAGCCAAAGCCTACCTTCCCACTTCGCATTTAGCACTTAGCCTTTAGTACTTGTTTAGAAAGTTCGCTAATAGCTCGTGGCCTTGCTCTGTTTTGATTGATTCTGGGTGAAATTGAACCGCATCAATAGGCAAGGTTTTGTGTTGATAACCCATGACCTCATCCATCTCGCCGCTCTCAAGCTCAGTCCAAGCGGTCACTTCAAAGCAGTCTGGCAGGGTATCCGCTTTGACCACTAAGGAGTGGTAACGGGTAACCGTCAGTGGGTTATTGAGCGCTGTAAACACACTCTGGTTAGTATGGGTAATCGGAGAAGTTTTACCGTGCATAACTTGGCGCGCACGCACCACCTCACCGCCAAACACTTGCGCTATCGCTTGATGACCCAAACAAACCCCCAATATCGGCAGCTTACCCGCAAAGTGTTTGATCGCCTCAAGGGATATCCCCGCTTCATTCGGGGTACAAGGCCCAGGAGAGATAACTAAATGAGAAAGATCCATCGCTTCAATCTCGGCTATGGTGATCTCATCGTTACGCACCACTTTCACTTCCACACCCAACTCACAGAAATACTGGTAAAGGTTGTAGGTAAAAGAGTCGTAATTGTCGATGATTAACAGCATAAAGGTGATCGTTTGCTTCTATTGGAGGGCGGTATTGTGCAATAGCCAAAAAGAAAGGCAAGTATAAAGTGGAACTAAGATAAAAATAAGGCCAGCAGATGCTGGCCTTAACGGTTTACAGTTTCTTGTTTGTTAGCTCAAGGCTAACCGTTATCGCTTAGTGACGACGACGGCGAGTAAAGCCTAGACCTAGCATAGCAAGTAGAGCGCCAAAGCCGAATGAGCCGCCTGAACCGCCCGTGCCGTCGTATTCAGGAGTAGCCACTGAAGGTGTCAGTGAATCACGTTTCACAACTTTAACTGACACAACCGCATCTGTCTTAGGAATTGTAACCGTCTTCTTAACTGGCGCTACTGCATCTGCTGTTGGTGCAGGCGCTGCAGGGTTAACAATATTACCTGCTTCATCAACCCAACGCTCACCGGTCAACTTAACACTAAAGTTGTAATCACCCGCTTTAAACCCTACAACGTCAAACTTAATTGTTTGGTTACCAGACTTAGTCAGCTTGACCGTAGGAACGGCAACCGGATGCTCTGGCATTGGTGAAATCACCAACTGAGCAATATCGCCTTCTTTTGGTAGATCTTCACCGCCCATTGAGCTTGCAGCCGTAATACTTATTGGGTACGGAACCTCCATGCGATCGCTCTTCACTGCGACTGTCACTGGGTTCTTACCAGCTTCACCATAGCGATAGCTTAGTGAAATCAAAGCAGAATCGTGGTCTGATGAACGGAATGCCGTTTTCTCATAAAACGGGTTTAAGTTGGTCTCATTGTCATCATCTTTGTACTTGCCTTTGTAATCAAACAGCGTTGATTCAGCAGCATTGATATGCCAATCGACTGCATCGATCATACGGCTATCAAGCGACTTAGAGATTAGTACGTGATCTAAAGAGCCTACTTCGTCATTGTAAGAGTAACTCCAGCTAGACTTGTTGTGCTCCGCATCTTTCTTACCTACCGCATTAATGTAACCGTAGGTATTAGTGATGACAGCGCCGTCAGCACCAAATTGTGGTTGCTTACCGATGAAGGTATTCGCCGCTGCTTTCAATACCTTATCAGTCGGGTTAGACGTAAGAACTAGCATTGGATCTTCATTGGCGTAGGAGTTCATATCACCAACAACAACTTGATCACCACCGATTTTAGCTAGTTGTTCACCAAGTTGGTAAGCAGCTGCAACACGGAAGTTTTCACAAGAACCTTGGTAGTCAAGGTCCTGAACTTTGTCCTTGGTTGGATCAAACTTCTCCCACTCTTGCCAGCCCTGCCAATCTTCAATACAAGTAGAGCCTTTCGATTTCAGGTGGTTAACGGCAACCGTTAACTCTTTACCGGTATTTAGGATTTGGAAAGTCGCAGCAATAGAGTCACGCTGGTAGTTTCGACCACTCTCAACCAGATCGCCGTTTTTATCAACGATCGGTTGACCATTCTCATCAACAATTGGGTCACCTTTTTGCGACGGCATTGGGATGATCTTGCCCGACTTCAGCGACACTTTAGATGGACGGTAGAATAAGCCCGTCGTAATCGCATCTCCACCAATTGAATCTAATGCATCAAGAACTGTATCGCCGTTGGAATCAAAGCCGACAAACGTATAACGGTTATGAATCGAGTTTTGATTGTTACGCTTCGAGTAACGGTCATCCGTGTATTTAGCATTGACCGCATCAAGCAGTTGTTTAATCGCACTGCGATCACCAAAACCGTTATT
>Ga0070724_10001350_pt1 | contig 14770 bp, 8 predicted proteins | sample tdDd001_FD_67278 | JGI IMG/M metagenome (GOLD analysis project Ga0070724, IMG submission 67278) | Marine sediment microbial communities from the Atlantic coast under amendment with organic carbon and nitrate - tdDd00.1 | ecosystem: Environmental > Aquatic > Marine > Coastal > Sediment | place... | reverse complement strand
TCAGGCTTTGTGAAGCCAAACATATATCGTCGTGAACCATCGTCTTTGAAGTCGAATGCAATACCATCAAGTAGGGTGCCTTCAAGGTTACCAACCAACTTGTTGATTTCAGCATGTTCTCCATTATGCCAAATTTTATCGCCAAATTTTGGAATTACCTCATATGGACTTTCATCTTTGGTGATTGTAATAGATAATCCAATAACTTCAAAACCACTTTTTTCTTCAATTTTATAATTCATCTCTGCTTCTCCTTTGATTGAAATTTGAAAGGAAATCTTTGGATACGCTTTGAGTTGTATACCTTTTTGTCGAGCTTGTGTTGGTGGAAATCCGTGAAGTCTTCCGAAGGCACGTGCAAAGGCTTCTGGGGAGTCATAACTGTATTTCTGGGCTACATCTATAACTTTGTCATCCGAATTCTGAAGATCAAATGCAGCCAGTGTAAGACGTCGACGCCTGATGTACTCAGCAAGTGTCACATTTGTTATATATGAAAACATGCGCTGGAAATGATAAGTTGAGCAGCAAGCAATTCTTGCTGCGTTATCGTAATTTATAGTGTTACATAGATTGTTTTCAATATACTCAATTGCATCGTTCATTCGTTCAAGCCATTCCATAATCCACTTCCTTTCAACTTAAGTATATATAGGACAAGTTTTATTTGCCTTGCAGTTTGTGCACCAAAATGCTAGGTTGCTCGATTTATATGAATATTTTACCATGAATACCAGTCAGATATGATCTTATTGTCACGAAGGTGTATAGTATGCTTCAGTATTGGATATCAATACAATAGAGTGTTCCAAAGTCGTGAAAAGATAAGGAGTCTACTTATGAAGATGATAAAAATATTCGCGCTTGTGTGTTTGATTATAATGCTGTTGTTAGGATGTCAGCCTCAAACTGAAACGTTTGAAGATGAACCGATTCAGGTTGAAAAAATAGAGACTACAGATGATAAGATTACGACAGAAATTGTAAAGTTTGACGAATTGATTCAATCGGAAAAGGATAGTGAAGAAACGGTTGTAGATACACCAGCAGATACACCGGCAGAAGTTCCAAAAGAAACACCAAAAGAAACACCAAAAGAAACTCCAAAAGAAACTCCAAAAGAAACTCCAACAGAATCGACATCACAATCGAATGTGGAAACGCCCATAAATTATTCCGTGGAGACGATCCTTTATCAAGAGGAATCTAGACTCGATGTTGTTCTACAAGCAAAAATCGACGGAAAGGTTCTATGGAATGTCGTTTGGACAGATCTCTACATAACAGAGCTGTCTTCACATTCTGGATTTGTCATAGATGGGGATCGACTTTATATAGAAGTAGAAGGGTATTTGCAAGGCTTAAATAGGAATACAGGAGTTGCAGTATTTGAACCCGTGTTTGTGGGAGCGACCACGGTGCCAGTTATTGATAAAGAGGGAAACATTTATTGTGAAGGGTATTATGGTCCATTTTTAACAAAGGTGACACCAGAAGGTGCTATTGCATGGACTCTTGATGAACCTGAAAACGCCATGTGGCCATGGAATCTTCGTATCGAAGGCGAATACATCTACGTATCTTATGAGTCGTTTGAAGTAACAGAGTACAATCTGGCTCAAGTGCATAAAGAATCTGGAAAGATCAATCAATTCTATTGGCAAGAACCAGATGAGATTATCTTTGAAAACCTCACAATTTCATCTGCCTTAAAGGACTATCCTGCGTCGAATGTACTTGATGGACTTCCGGAAACAGGTTGGGTTGAAGGGCAACCTGACGATGGCGGTGGAGAATGGCTGAAATTTGATGGGGCTGTAGAAAAAGAGGTTTCGAAGATTGAAATCCGTAACGGTTATCATAAATCCGAGAATTTGTATTACGCGAATAATCGTATTAAAACTTTAGAGGTTATATTATCAGATGGCACATTATTTACTTATGAACTGACTGACACTATGAAACCAATCGAGTTGTTCTTTGACCGTCCTGTAAAAACGACATCAATTAAGCTTAAGATCGTATCCGTATATCCGGGAACAAAGTATAGAGATACGGTTATTTCAGGAGTTTCATTCTATTAGGTGCTGATTATTAAAGCGTATTTGATATGATATTTAGAGCCATGTACTCATAGTTGTGTATATGGCTTTTTATCGGATTGGTATTCATGTAAAATATAGTAAAATAAGTAATTGCAATTTATAGATATGGAGGCGTTTAAGTGAACATATTTAGAATATGCATGGTGGTTATGATCATGTTATTAACTCAGGTTGTAAACCCACAAATAGTATCAGCTCAAGATCAACTGGTTCAAGTGGTTTTACCTGATTTTCCAGTGACTCTGAATGGGCATTCTGTAGAAAATGAAACGCGCCAGTATCCGCTTTTTCTTTATAAAGATATAACTTACTTTCCATTGACATGGTATGACTGTCGGTTGATGGGGCTTGAGACGAAATGGTCCGCTGAAAATGGCCTTGAGATTTTCAGAAGTCATGTGACATCATCATATGCTTCGTATGAAATGAATGTTAGAAATAAAAGCACATTCAAAGCTACAAATTTTGAGTTACCGATTACAGTTGGTGGAGAACATATGGACCAAAATTCCATTGGGTATCCACTGCTGAAATACCGTGACGTAACTTATGTGCCTATGACTTGGGGTTTAGCATATGAGGCTTTTGGTTGGGAATATAGCTTTAACGAGGAATCCGGCCTCCGAATGTCATCTGAAAATATTCCTGTGAAGAAAATCGATCTACCTGACTATGCAGGATTAAATGATGTTGCATACTTTGAAGGTTATTACTATTACGTTGAAACGCAAAATGAGCAGAATCATATATATCGTGTGAGTGCATCGGGTGGAGTCGAGCCTGAGCGGCTGCACTCCTATGATCTTGGATCAAATTATGGATATGAAAATTTGCTGAATTTCGAAGTGCGTAACGACGCTTTGTGGTTCATCTATCATATTGGCGGCGCAACTATGGGTTCTGATATCTATAAAAAGATTCATTCTGACGGTCAAGTTTCACTGGAATTTGCAGGATATCTGAACTTTATTGAAACTGAAAATGGTACTTTAATCAATTATCTTTATGTGCCTCCATCAGGTAATAATCTGGCTTTTGTGACGGCAAATGATCTAAATGATTCATATAATATGGAGAATAGAATTGGAGATCCAGGATTGATCTATGGCTGGTACACGCACACTGAAGATGGTCAAAATAGTTATGGTCATGAGTTGTCAACTACGATCATTGAAAATCAGGTCTATGTTATTGCATCGCCATACCCATTAGAGGAAGGTGGGCTCAATCAGTTGTATCGAATTAATCTTGATTCAGGAGAGATGGATCGGATTGTAGATGCTGATATTGCAGAGTTCAAGATTCGTGAAGCGCACATATATTATACGAAGTCGACTGATAGACATTTGTATATGAGTGATATGAATGGTAAAAATGAAGTACAATTATCGGACGTCCCTTTGTCTGAGTATGGGTCCAAAAGATGGTTTGATGTCATGAATGGACAAGCCTTTTATATGATAGATGGGGAAGAATATGAAACGTATCTGAAGCGTGTGGATATGAACGCAGAAGACCCATTGGTGCTGGTGGAACCAGTAGAAATAATTCTTGTAACGGCAGAGTATTTGATCTGTCAATTGAAGGCAGAAGAGGATTATGGAATAAAGATTATAAACGCAGACGGTCGGACAGTGCTTTCAATTACAGATCAGGCGACACGTGTATTTGTAGAAGATGGTCACATTCTTTTTATAGAGCCTGAGACAAATGAAGTTCGACAGATTCGTTTATTACCTGCAGATGAAATGACAGAGTAAAAAACTTGAGTAAAAACTCAGCAATACAAGTCAAGAAATTGAGACTCTAGGGTGTTATTCTTAAGTTAGAGGTGAGGAGAATTACAAATAATCTTGAGCAGGTTGAAGCTGTAAGCAGGATGCAGGAATACATTGAAACTCATATAAAAGAGAAAATCACATTACATGATCTTGCGCGTGCAGCGGGATACTCGCCGTGGCACTCAGCAAGGATATTCAAAGATCATACGGGTAAAACTCCGTTCGTTTATATTCGTGAGCTCAGATTGACAAAAGCAGCACTTATTCTACGAGATGAGAAAGTAAAGGTCCTTGATGTGGCACTTGACTTCGTCTTTGATACACATGAGGGATTTACTAGAGCATTTTCGAAAGAGTTTGGAATCAGCCCCAAGCGATATGCGAAAAGGACACCTCCTGTTAAGCTTTTTATGCCGTATTCTGTTCGAGATTATTACCGATTTCTTGAAAGGGGAGTTTCTAAAATGGATAAACAGCCAAATGCAAACACAGTATTTGTTCAGGTTATTGAACGTCCACAAAGAAAAATGATTCTTAAAAGAGGTATAGTAGCACAAGATTACTTTGCCTATTGCGAAGAAGTTGGATGCGATATTTGGGGGACTTTATCGAGTGTGAAAGAAGCTCTGAATGAGCCTATGGGACTCTGGTTACCCGAAAGCATGGTGAAGTCAGGAACATCCACTTATGTTCAAGGCGTAGAAGTACCAAGTGATTATGATGGAGAGGTTCCGGATGGCTTTGACATCATCGATTTGAAACCATGTAAAATGATGATTTTCCAGGGTGCACCATATGACGATGAAGATTTTATGGATGCCATTGGTGAGTTGTGGCGCGTGATCAAAACCTACGATCCGTCACTTTATGGATTTGAGTGGGCTGAAGATGATGGACCTAGATTCCAATTTGAACCACAAGGCTACCGTGGATATATTGAAGGAAAGCCTGTGAGGTTGATTAGTAAATAGAAGATTCCGAATGTAGCGTAGATACAGTTCTTGAGTATGTGACAAAGATGATTGAAGAAGATACAGCGATGAATTAAACAAAAAGGCCGATCCGAGTTATCCTCTGATCGGTCTTTTTTAGTTTATTAAACGAGCTGACAATAATCTAATTTTAGAAATCAGCATACGTTTTATACTGAACAATCCCTAAAAGCTTAAAGGTAGCGCCCCTTATGGGTTCGGTTAGAGCTGGATGGCTGAGAAAATTTTTGCTTAGGCTAATCTTCATTTTTTCCAATACTGATGCAGTGAATTTATTCGATTCAATTAAAGCACCGATGTGCGCCATCAACTTGATCGTATTGCGATGAGTATATGAATTCAATGTGAATTTTTTACTCATTAAATCTATAGCTTTTAAGATGAAATCATCATCATTATTTTGAATTCCGTATAAGATCATTTGTTCAAAATAATGAAAAGAACCATGTTTAAGTTCAAAATACTTGTCAACATCGATCATTTTCCAGTAGGTATTGGACACGTTTTCGTCACCTAAACTCCTAAGAAGATCCCATAATTTTAGGAAAATAGAATAGATTCTAGGATCATTTTCGTCAATGATAGAAAGAGCATTCGAATAATTGTCAAAAGCCTTATCTGAATGCCCAGTATGAAAAGCTGCCTCGCCATTGTTGACGAATACTGGCATGGAACGCATACCCGTAGCATAAAGAAGTGCTCTATTGTTGTATGAAATCGATGCATTATAATCTTTTATTGCCAGATGAGCATACCCCATAGTGGCGAAGTATAAGAATATTAAACGTTGCTCCTCTATGATGGTACTTTCATAAAGAGCGTTCAGTTTTATGATCATTAACTTCAAAAGTGAATGTAAAGTCATTTGTTTTAAGCATTCATTACATACTATGCCAGCTTTTTTTAGGAGATCAAGAATCTGATTGGTGACAAAGTTGTCATGATAACGATAAAGACAACTGCTATTAATAATTGCTAACTGAGTTAAAGTCGCCAGTTTCATATTCTCAATATGTTGTTCATCAAACAGGATGTATGCCTTGCAAAGGTTTCTAACACTTTCTTGTAGTAAATCTTCGTTCCTCTGCTGTACACCAATTAAAAAGACACTATAACTATACTCCGTAAGGCAGTTGTATTTCGAAGCTGCTTGTTTTATGTCTTCAAGTAGGTTGAGATCATTACGGGGTAAAACATCGAAATTTAAGTATGCTTCATTGATGCAAGCTGATATTTGTTCTGTAGGACTGAGATAGAGGGCGTCGAAATCCATATTAAAAAGTTGTGTTAGTTTAGTTTTAAAAGAATCAGAACCGAGCTTTGAACTTCTTAGATATTGCTCTAGAGTGTTTTTGTATAGCCCCAAGTGATGAGCTGCCTTTTCTAAATCTTCAAAACGTAGGATCAGTAGTTCTTTTAATTGCTGGCCAGGTGGTTTAATTGAAAAACTCATTTTTCTAGTTACACTACTCATATCGTCCTCCTGGAAATACCAAGTTACATTATTATTTGAACAAGAAAACACTTAAATTTGAAATCTATAGCCAATTTTATCTATATTACATGTCAAGAATCTAATTTTAATCTAATTTTTGAAGTCATCATGAATTTTGAAATGTAAGATTCCTAAAAGTCTAAATATAGCATCTTTTATTGATTCGGTTAGATTTGGATGACTAAGAAAAAAATTGGTTAAGCTAGCTTTTGTTTTTTCCAATAAGCCAGTAGTAAACTCATTTGCTTCAATTAAATCACCGACGTGAGTCATCAGCTTGGGAGTATCATTTAGAGTATATATATTTTTGGAAAATTTTTCACTAGCAACAGAGAATGCTTTTAAAATGAAATCCTCGTCATTTTTTTCAATACCGTACTTGATCATTTTTTCGAAATAATGGAAATATCCATATTTGACCTCAAAATACTTATCAAGATCTATCATCTCCCAGTAGGCATTGGCCATGTTAATGTCACCTGTAGTTCTCAAAAGCTCCCATATGTTGATGAAGATGTGATAAATTCTGGGATCTTCCTCGTCAATAATAGAAAGTGCTTTTGAATAATTCTCAAAAGCCTTGTCTGGAAACCCTGAGTAATGATATGCAGCGCCTAAGTTTACGAAAACTGGAAGTAATCGATTATCCGCAGCATGAAGTAGTGCTGAGTTGTTATATTTGATTGATGCTTCATACTCTTCCAAAGCTATATGGGCGTATCCTATAATAGCAAAGTACAAAAAAATTAACCTATGCTCTTCAATAATTACATGTTCATATTGAGATTTAACTTTTGGGATCATTAGCTTTAAAAGAATTAAATAGGTCATTTGCTTTGAGTATGCATTGGAAATAAGATGTACTTTTTTTAAGCTATCTAAAACGTAGTCGGGAACAGCCTCTTCGTAATATTGGTGAGCGCATATGGTGTTCATTCGCACCAAGTACAACGCTGTTGTTAATTTCATAGTTATATTTTGGTGTTCCTCGAACAGGATGTAGGCCTTACAAAGGTTTTTAAAACTTTCTTTAAGCAGACCTTCACGGCTTTGCTGTACGCCTAGTAAAAAGACAATGTAATCGTATTCTTTTAGGAGACTATATTTTGAAGCTGCTTGTTTCAGTTCCTCTAGTTGTGTGAGTTCGTTGCCAGGGAAAATATCGAACCGTTCATATGCTTCATTAATATAAGCTGAAATCTGATCAGTGATACTGAGGTAGAGTGAATCAAAATCAGCATCATACAGTTGCGTGAGTTTAATTTTAAAAGAATCAGAACCCAACTCTGAACTTCTTAGGTATTGCTCCAGAGTGTTTTTACTTAATCCCAAGTGAAGAGCAGCATTTTTTAAATCACCGAAATGTTGGATTAGTTTTTCTTTTAACTGTTGACCTGGTGGTATTATTGAAATGCTGTTTTTCTTAGTTTCACGATTCATGACGTCCTCCTGCAAGTACCAAGTATTACGCTTTAAAACTGGCAGTACTAGTCTCGAAATCTAAAATCAATTTCTTTACATACTATCATGAAAATAGTCCCAGTGACAGGCCTTAATTTTGTACTATTTTGATAGGCTATGAGTAATAGTATTTGCTAAAAATACTCAAAAAATACATGATTCATTTTAGTGCTTTTTTTTTGTCTCTGGTGACATCTAAACCTAAGTTTAGGTGCTCATTGTTACGAAAACGTAACAAATTGTTGTGTGAATGTCATTTGTTGTTGTTGAAGTTGAAAAAAATGGGAAAAGGGACGTTTGAAGATAATCGATCAAATTGCTATTATATTTCAGGCAGTTGATTGCCATTCACTTTTCACTTTTAGGGAGGAAGTCAAGTGGGATATAGTCTAAAAAAGCGATTGATTATTGGTTTTGTACTACTAATGATCTCTTGGATGATCATCATATCATTAAGTCAAAGTTTTATTATTACAAAAGGCCTTGAGGCGTTGATCTATGATCATATAAGCATTAAGGAGCATGACATTGATGATGTTATTAATAATATTACATATGAAATGATAGAGGTTGCAAATAAATATGCTGTTTGGGATGAAACCTATTATGCTTTTATGAATAGTGATACTCAATGGTTGCACAAAAATATTACACAAAATTTGGTTACTGAAGAAAGCTGCAATATCGATTTTGCCTATGTTGTGGATGTAAAGAAAGACGTCATAGCTTTTGCCGGGGAATTCATTTCTAAGGAAAGTGTGGATTCAATTGAATTAAAGGAATCAGTTGCAGATTATTTTGTCATTGATAATGAGCTGTATTTAATCTATTCAGTAAAGGTTGGCGATACACGAACCATAAATAGAAGTGCTTTTATAGCTGTTGGAAAGAGGATTGATGAGAACTATTTGAGTGCATTGTTATCAGAAACATTTCCAACTGAATTTAAAGGCGTAGTTCAATCAACTGAATTTGGAGATGGTTCTAAGCAAATAAATAAAGGCAATGGTATCGCAGATACAAACGAGTTTTATATTGATAAAACATTTTATGGATTTAATGGTGAGTTATTAAAAAACTATAGAGTGAGTTTTCAATTAGAGTTATATAGCAGTAAATTCGAAAGCATGTTATCGGTTTTTCACTATACACTCATGGGTTTCGCTGGAACTTTAATGGTAATTGTTATTATTGCTGTTAATAAAGTAGATAGCCGATTTGACAAATTATTTAGCCAACTCAATAGAGTCACAGGTGGTGACTATAGCTATAAGATTGAACGAAGTGAGTATTTTGAATTTCAAAATATTGTTCGTCAGATCAATTTATTAAGCAGTGAAGTTCAAAGGAAAATATCCGAAATAGAAGAAACGAAACTGGATACAATTTCTACGCTGGTTAATGCAATAGAAGCAAAGGACAAATACACCAAGGGTCATTCAGAAAGAGTCAAGAATATTGCACTCATTATCAGTAAGGAATTTGAGGGAATTGATCAAGATATGTTATCGACAGCAGCAATATTACATGACATCGGTAAAATCAGTATCCATGAAGACTTGTTGAATAAATTGGAAACCCTTTCAGATGAAGAATTTAATATTATCAAAACACATCCAAGTATGGGGTATCAAATTTTAAGCAATTCAAAAATGTTGAATGAAATAAAAGAAATCGTAATTCAACATCATGAAAGGCCTGATGGGAAAGGATATCCTTATGGTTTAAAAGGAGATCAGATTAGCATTTACTCAAAAATCCTTCAAGTATCTGATGCGTTAGACGCAATAACCTCAGACCGGCCGTATAGAAAAGGTAGAGGTTTTGATGTGGCTATTGCAATTATACTTCAAGAGAGAGGGAAGCAATTTGATAATGGTGTTGTCACTGCTTTATTAAAGCATCGATTTGAAATCAAAGAGTATTTGGAATCTTATGAGAGACATGTCAGAAATGAGACTTTAGGAGAATTAGGTGGCACAGTGCTGTATACGTCTTAATTGGATTTCATGTAAACAATACAAATGAATTATTACTTAAGGGGATAAATGATGAATTTAATGAAAAAAATGATGTTACGAATAACTGTTTTGATCTTAATTCCAGTATTGATGATTGGAATTGGCTCTTACAGCATGGCATCAAAGTCGTTGAAGGAAAATGCGCAGAGTGAAGCGAAAAAAATGACGCGGTTATATAGTGATATGATTCAAAATAAACTTCACTCAATACAGGGAATTATTGAAGTGGCCTCAATAACGGACAACTTGTCGGAACTGTTTTTAGAAAATACTTTTGAGGTGAAGTCAGCTGTAATGAAGGACCTCGGTCAGGTTCGGGGGAACAATAAAGACTTAATCGAAATGATGGTTGTGCTTGATGATAAAGGAGATGCTCTTGTAAGTGATACAAAGACGAACATGAGTATTAATGTGAGTCATAGAGATTATTTTAAGGAAACTTTAGCGCTTAAAGACGGTGTTGTCAGTGATGTGCTGATTAATATGGAAACCGGTGAATCAAGCGTTGTTGTCACTGAACCAATCAAAGTTAATGGTTCGGTTGAAGGAATGTTGATCGCAACGATCAAATTTGATGCAATCAAAGACATTGTTGGTGAAATTAAAATTGGGAATGAAGGATACGGCTACATGATTAATGGTGAAGGCCTTCTTATTGCACATCCCGATTCAAATAAGGAAAATACATATAATCTGTATGAAGCTGCTGAGGATGAATTAAATGCCATTCTAGACGATATGACTGCCGGAAAAAATGGTGATGGTTTCTACACTTTCCAAGGCGTATATAAATACGTAGCTTATGCCCCGGTCAATGGTTGGACAATTGCTTCAACATCAAACTACAGTGACTATATGGCTTCTGCGATATGGATTAGAAATATGAGTTTAACAATTGCGATCGGTGCAATGATTGTTTCGATGATATCAGCATATTTATTTACTCGATTCGGACTTGTGAATCCTATTAAAAAACTTGTTGATGCTATGCTTAAAGCTGGAAATGGCGACTTAACGGCACGAACGCATATTAAAACGAAGGATGAGGTGCGTCTTTTAGGAGATACCTTCAATGAAATGATGGAAATGCAAAGCAATATCATATCTGAAATCCGTGGTGCTTCAACTACGCTTTTAGATACGTCAGAGGAACTTTCAGCTTCTGCTCAGGAGACGAGTGCTACAACAGAAGAAATCTCCGCAAAAATTGAGGAAATTGCAAATGACTCATTTAAGCAAACGGAAGCTGTTGGCCGTGCAAATGAACTTTTTTCAGAGCTATTGGATGGTGTGAGTCAAACTCAACGACTTGCGGGCGAGTCTTATGCTGAGTCAGAAACAGCCATGGCAATTTCTGAAGAGGGACGTTCACTGATTAAGAAAACTGTGTTATCAATTCATGAAATCAGTGGGTCTACGGATGACACTGTAACGGTTCTTAGTCAACTTGACGATACTGCTCAAGAAGTTAGTGGTATTAGTTCTACAATCAATGGGATTGCGGACAGTATCAACCTGTTGGCGCTTAATGCATCGATTGAAGCTGCTAGAGCTGGCGAGCATGGTAGAGGTTTTAGTGTCGTTGCTGAAGAGGTTCGTAAATTGGCTGAACAGACATCCAATGAATCGAAGGAAATACAATCGTTACTGAATGATATATTAAAGCAAGTTGAAAATGCCACGTCATCCATTCATGCAACTAAGAACTCCGTTGATCATGGTGTGGAAGCAGTAACGCAAGTGGATGGCATGTTTACAGAGATTATCAGCTCAGTTGAAAATGTCGTAGACCGCATTACTACCATACGTGATAGTGCTCAAAGAGAATTAGAAATAGGCAATGAAATGGATACGGTTGTTATGGGTGTTGCTCAAATGGCAGAAGCAACGGCAGCAAACACGCAGGAGATTGCTGCAGGCGCAGAAGAACAAGCGGCAACGACAGAAACAATGACGGCTTCTGCTGAAGAAACAAGCAGCATGGCGGAATCGCTGAACGGCATGGTTCAAAATTTTATTGTGAATTAAAGTCTAAAAAATGTAACGTAGTAAGCCATTCAGTATCAAGCATATGATCTGAATGGCTTACTATGTTGTTATATGCACTAGAAGTGCATGGAAATTGATTTAAAGGGAGAAGTATGTTGAAGAATAATCTGGGTGGAATTAGCAGTAAAATACGCTATAAAGATAGACTGGGAGTAAGAATTACATTGTCATATTTGTTGATTATTATCCTATGTGTTGGGGTGGTTTCAACGGTGATGTATAGACAAAGTTATGATTTGTTAGTAAGTAATTTAGGTAAGAGAGCTCTTAAAATAGCAGAAGTAGGATTGGAAAAGATTGATGTTGAGGAATTTAAAAAACTGAAAACGATTGAGGATGAAAATAAAGAAGCTTATCACAGAATACGAGAAGATCTTAACAATATAAGAGAATTAACTGGTGCACTTTATCTGTATACCATGAGCAAAAATGAGGATGGTAACTATATCTATGTGGTGGATGGCATGGAGTATGATGATGACATATCTCATATTGGAGATGTTGAAGACGATATTGATTCAGGTATTGTAAAAGCATTTGAAGGTGAAATGGTTATTGCAGAAGAAATAGATGTTTCAGATTGGGGGATACTGGCAACGTCAATATATCCCATAAAGGATCAAGCTGGTGATGTGGTTGGAATTGTTGCTGTTGACTATGATGTCGAAGAGGAATACAAAGGATTCCAAAAATTCCAAAGAACCATTATTCTATTATCTCTGGGATTATTAATAATGGTATCAGTTTTGGCGATGTTATTGTCAAAAAGGATCTCAAAGCCAATAGTACATATAGCTGAACTGGCTCAAAAAGTTGCGAATTTTGACTTGAATGTTCAAAAAGGTGACAGTGACAGGAAAGATGAAATTGGCGTATTAGTGAATAGCTTTAATGAAATGGTTACCAATATCAGAAGTTTGGTTGGAAATATAGCCAATACATCTGAGGAGTTGGGAAACACTTCTCAAATAATGGCGAAGTCATCAGAAACTGTGAGTTTATCAAGCGAAGAAATATCAGTAACAATTCAGGAAATCGCATCTGGAGCTTCACATCAAGCTCTAGAAACAAACACCAGTCTAGAAATAACGAATAATCTGTCTAGTGTAATAGGAGAGATGTTGGATAAGATAAAGTCTGCCGTTGAATCAGCTACAGACATGGCCGATAAAAATACAACAGGTATTAATTCAATATTAGAACTTGATAACAGCTTCAGCACTGATCATCAAATAAGGTCAACTGTAGGTCAAGGGATACAAACTTTGTCAGAAAAATCTAAGTCAATAGGGAGCATCGTTGAAACGATCGATGCCATCGCTGCACAAACTAATTTACTGGCGTTGAATGCGGCAATTGAAGCTGCTAGAGCGGGCGAGCACGGCAAGGGTTTCTCAGTTGTTGCCGATGAAGTTAGAAAACTGGCCGAACAATCGTCGAATGCCACTAAAGAAATCAACGATACGGTAAATGAAATTATCCAAATAATCAACAATACAAACGTAACTATGAACGAGGCAAATATCATTGCGGATCAATCTAAAAGCCACCTAGAACAAACCAAAAATGTATTTAATGACATAAAAGTATCAGCGGACAAGGTGGTTGACGAAATAGGTCGACTGCACGAAGATGTCAATTGCGTTAAAAATGCGAAAGGTGAAGTATTATTCTCAATAGAGAAAATTTCATCAGTAGCACAACAATCAGCGGCATCTACCCAGGAAATCAGCGCTTCAGCGGAAGAGCAAACTGCGTTAATGCTTGAAGTCGCAAATGCGAGTGAAGGTCTTGCAAATCTTTCGAAAGAGTTACATGGCGCAATAAATAAGTTTGAATTGTAAAGTTTTAAAATGAAGTATACCTAATTAAGTAAGAAAAGGTTCAATCTATGTCTAATGACAGAGATTGAACCTTTTTTCATTTGTGGTTTTAAATTGCATTGAAGTAACTGGTGATAATCTATGACTTAAAATTGTCGAAAGTTTTAAATTGTATTATTCCTAAAAGTTTAAATGCCGCTCCTCTTATGGACTCGGTTAAATTTGGATTGGTGAGAAAGTTTCTGGTTAATCCGGCCTTTATTTTTTTTAAAACTGGGGTTTGGAATTTATTTGCTTCAACGAGAGTGCCGATGCGCGCCATTAGTTTAACGGTGTCATTTTCAGTATACGTATTAGTGGAGAATTTATCACTGGCAATGGAAAGAGCCTTCGAGATAAAATCTTCGTCATTATTTTGAATTCCGTATAAAATCATTTGTTCAAAATAATGAAAGAAACCATGTTTAATCTTAAAATATTTATCAAGGTCAATCATATCCCAGTAGGCATTGGCCATGCTGATATCACCTGTATGTTTCAACAGATCCCAGATGTCAATAAATATGTGATAGATTCTAGGATCGTCTCCATCAATGATAGAAAGTGCTTTTGAATAATTCTCGAAAGCCTGATCTAAGTCCCCTAAATTATGACATGCATCGCCATTATTGACGAAAATAGGTACGGAACCCTTATCCGTAGCATAAAGAAGTGCATTATTATTGTATCTGATGGACTCCTCATATTCTTCCAGTGCTCCATAAGCATATCCTATATTACCGAAGTAAAGAAAATGTAACCGCTGTTCCTCTATGACTGTATTTTTATAAAGGAATTTTGCTTTTGTGATCATTAGCTTTAAAATTGTCTGTAAAGGTACTTGTTCGGAGTAGGTTTTAGGCACGAGATGGACTTTTTTTAGGATATCATGAACATAATCCGGGACGTTATTCTCGTGATACAGATGAAAAGGTCCAGCAATAATTTTCAACAGTTGCAGAAGGGTCGCCAGTTCCATAGATTTGTTTTGATGCTCCTCGAAC
>Ga0070724_10001349_pt1 | contig 14775 bp, 12 predicted proteins | sample tdDd001_FD_67278 | JGI IMG/M metagenome (GOLD analysis project Ga0070724, IMG submission 67278) | Marine sediment microbial communities from the Atlantic coast under amendment with organic carbon and nitrate - tdDd00.1 | ecosystem: Environmental > Aquatic > Marine > Coastal > Sediment | place... | reverse complement strand
TGTTAAGATTTACAATTTTAAAGCATCTAAAAAAATGCATTTCGAAATTGCAGATATGAAATACATTAACCCCAATTTACATGGAACAAGAGTTTGCTATTCTATACCTTTAAATATTAATTAATTTGTCTTCTGAAAAACGGGAATTGGCTCTATACTTTTTTGCTGAAGTAGCCATTTTACTTCCTGAAATTTTTTGGTAAAGCCAAGTAAAAATCCGCCTCCACCCGAGCCGCAAAGTTTCAAATAGAACTTATCCGAATCCAAGCCAGTTTTCCATAACTCAAGGTAAAATTCCGGAATCAAACTATTAAAGTACTCGTATTGAAATTTAGACAAATGTGTAAGACGATCAAAAAAGGAATCCAATTTTCCAGAAATAAGGGTGCTAATACAAGAATTATTTAAAGGAATTAAGGTTTCACAAATCAACTTTTTGTAGTTTTCATCTTTACAATTATCAAGAAAAGTTTGCACTAAAGGTGCTGTGTTTCCTGTTTGTTTTGTATCTATTAAAAAAATAGCACTTTCATTCCCAAACTTTTCACCTGGAAGTTGTACCATTTCAATATTCTCATGATTATGGATTAATAATGGTGTTTTTAAATAGGAATTTAAAGGATCTAAACCCGAACTTTTGCCATGAAAACCAGATTCAAGTCTTGAAAGGTTCTCTTTAATACGAAGAATAGATTTATCATTTCTATCTCCTAATAAATCCGAATTAACCGCATATCGACTATAAATGGCAGCACATAAAGCACCCGAACTACCTAATCCATAACTCTCGGGTATAGACGATTCAAAATACAATCCATCTTGAATGTCCTGATAAAATTGTTTTATATTGATTATAGTACCAAACTCGCTATTAGAATCAAGAAAATAAAAGTACTTTTTTAGTTCATCATTTGATCTTCGGGCAAAATTTCGATCAGTATATTTGTCTTCATCAATAAATGTGAGCTCTCCTTTAAAGTGAGAATAAGGAATGCTTAATCCCATAGAATTTAACAAAACAGTATACTCCCCAAAAAGCAATATTTTAGCGTAAAACAAGTCGGGATTATTTTTCACTTCTATTATAATTTTCTCGGACCTTCGCCCTTTTCATCCAACAAATATTTTCCATCTTCTAACAATTCACTCAACTCAGTTTTCACAAAACTACTCACATTATCAAAATCTGATTTAGGAAACAATAGGTGAATATTAGGACCAGCATCCAATGTAAAACAAAGAGGAATTTTAGTCATCCTCCTATATTCACGAATTCGTTCAATTGCCTCCAAAGTATTTGGTTTTAATAAAGTAAAAGACGGATTCGAATTCATCATTAATCCATGCAAACTTAAGGCTTCATTTTCGACCAATTCTACAAAATTTTCCAAATCGCCACTACGTAAAACGCCCAAGGTTTTTTCAAAGTTTGTATTAGCCTGAGCAAATCTGGCATTTGCGTAAGGATGATTTTTCATCAGCTGATGTCCTGCTGTACTCGAAACCTTTTTTTTCTCTGAGCTTACAAGTAAAATCATATCCTGGTAAGAATCGAAAATAGGGTGAAGATATTTTGCAAAAGGAACAGCATAATCATTTGAAGATTTCGAGAAAGCACTACTTTCTCCCCAAACTGCATAAGCTCCATAAATAGAGCGAGAAGCTGAACCAGATCCTAATCGAGCAATATAACTAGCTTTTCTGTTAAATTCTTCTGTTTCCAGTTTTTGACCATAAACTTCTTCTTGCATGGAACAAAGACATAAAGCCAAAGCACTCATTGCAGAAGCTGAACTTGCAATACCTGTTGAATGTGGGAAAGTATTTTCCGAAGATATTGAAAAACCAAAGTCATTTATAAAGGGAAAATCCTCTATCAAACCATCTAAAAAATTTGAAATTCTTTTTTCGAAAATTGGCTGAGACTTTCCTTCAAACTCAAAATTTAACTGATTACCCTTTTGTATTGGATAATAATCCAATTGCATTTTTGTAACTGCATTTTTCAATGTCATGCTTACTGATGGGTTACATGGAATTTGAATTCCTCTTTTACCCCAATATTTTACCAAAGCAATATTCGAAGGGCTTTCCCATATAACAGAACCTTTTTTATTTTTATCAATCATTCTATTAACCACCTATTTAATTTGTACCTAATACCAGATCTCTCCATGAGAAAATAGTTGTTAAGCCCTTCTCAAAAAAATAACTATGTAATTCCCTTTTATCCATATCAGTGCGAGCCAATATAAAATCACCACCCCAGGCACCTAAAGATTTAATACTTCCTTTAAAATCTGAAAATTTCTCCTCCTTTATTGCTTTACATTCTAAAATTTGTGAAATAAATCGTTCATGTTCCGATATTAAAGCATCAAATTCATACGTATTTTCAGATTGTAATATTCTTTTGCTTATTAAAGATATGCTCTCCAGATCGGTATTTGAAACTGGTTTACCATTCAAAAACTTCTTTACACTCTCTTCACTATTTTGCTTGTTGCCACGATAAATAAAATGGAGTTGATTTAGAAATGAAGGTTCGAAATCTATCGGATATATCATTGGATGATTTCCTTGGCGGCGAAATAAAATAGGTTTGCAATAATTTGCACAAGCTATATCATATCCAGATCCATTCGAAACCATTGCATGAAGCTCATATGGATTAACATCCGCCCATTGAGCAACATTATTAATTAAACTAGAACTGGTTCCTAAGCCCCAGGCTCTATCAAAATCAATTTTTGTTTTTACTTTAACAGAGCATGACTTCAGAAATCCAGCATTCAAAAATTTGGCTCGGTTCAACAGAAAGCAAACAAATTCTTTTTCTGTATCTCCTTTTTCAATTTGATTTTCAATTTCCGTAGGTGAGATAACAAAATGTAACCACTCTTTTCCCTTTTCATATGCTATCCATTCCAATTCTGACTGATCAGAATCGTAAACTTCCAACATTTGTCCATACTTTAGTGGAACTGCAAATGCCAAAGCACCGTGCAAAACCAGATATTCACCAGTTAAAAGTAACTTGGCATTCGAATAATATTTATGTAGTAATTTCAAATTATTGCAGCTTAGTTCGAATTGATTTAATAAAGGCTTCCACTTCGCTGTAGGAAACTGTTTTGTGAGCAAAATATTCAATTGCTTGTTTCTTTTCTTCGTAATCAGCTTTAAGCGAATTTAGTAAATTCGACAAGTGCATTTTCATATGTCCTTGTTGAATTCCTGTAGTAACCAAAGAACGTAATGCTCCAAAATTATTAGCTAAACCAGCTGCTGCAGTAATCATCATCAACTCTTTTGCCGAAGGTTTTCCCAATAATTCCAATCCAAATTTTGCCAAAGGATGAAGACTTGTTAATCCTCCCACTGTTCCCAATGACAATGGTAATGTCAATTGATATCTGAATTTATTATAGGAAATTGAGGCATGAGTTAAACTTTTATATTTACCTGTTTTAGATGCCCAAACATGGCCATTGGCTTCTATTGCCCTAAAATCGTTACCAGTAGCCAATGCAACTGCATCAATTCCATTAAAAATTCCTTTATTGTGAGTTGTTGCTCTGTAAACATCCAATTCTGCAATTTTTGCAGCCTTCAGGAATTTTTCAGCAAAAACTTTTCCACTCATTCCTGGCTGAATTTTATCCAATTCTTCAATATCACATTCAACCCAGCACTCCACAAGACAATCTGGTGTATAATTCGAAAGAATGGACATAATAACTTCAAACTCTCTCTCCTCTTCTTTAAGATCCTTATAGTATTTAAAGAACTTGGTCATGGTTTTTGCCATCTGCTCCAAACAAGAATTGATAAAGTTGGCTCCCATTGAATCCATGGTATCAAAAGTGACATGCAATTGATAATAATTGTCCATCTCTTCCGACAAATCAACTAATTTTATGCCTTGAATCCCGCCGCCTCGCTGTCGCATATTGCGAGTTAATTCTTTCGTTGACCGGTACAATTCATATTTCAACTCAGGCAGTAAATCAAGAAGCTTCGTTTTATTTCCTTTCCATGTAAAATGAACCTGTCCAGATTTAATTACCGAAACCACTCTTGCATTAAATCCACCATGTTCAGCCCAAAATTTAGCCGATCTAGAAGCTGCGGCAATTACCGAACTTTCCTCTATAACCATTGGAATGTGATACAGGTGATTGTTAATTGCAAAGTTTGGGGCTACACCGAATGGCAAATAAAAATTCGACAGCGTATTCTCACTAATCTCATCCAATAGGTTTTGCTGCTCTTTATTCTGCAATCGAAAACTATCAAGTTGAGACCTAATTTTTTCTGCATTATGAGTTAATGCATCCACTTTTTCTTCGCGAGATAACTTTGAAAATCCTGAAATAATTTCTTTACGCCTCATATACAAATCTTTTGAATTAAGGGAAAAACAAAGCAAATAATAAAATACTTCGAAGTCCTAAATTACATTTTTTATTCAGCTGTCCCAAAAAACATGGGTCTTTTTAGCTATTTACTTACTTTCTAACCCTCAAATAAGTTTTTGCTAATTCCAATCCTTTTCGTTGTGATTCAATATAATTACGAAGATCTTGATAAGATTCTTTAGCATATTTTAGCAATTCGGATGCTTGCCCATAAACCGAAGATATTTCACATTTTTCCATAAGATAATATCCGTCAAGAAAATTTTTAACACCTCCTGATATGATGACCTCCTTACAGTTAATTTGCTCACCTGTTCCAACAATTTCATTTAACCACTCTACCATTTGTTCTGCCGAATGACCAATTTTTGTTAAAGGATCAAATAGTTGAATCTGATTATCAGGATTCCTCATCATTTCTATCTTTGCAAAGTTTGTTCCTCCAAAAGCTGCGAACTCAATTGCTTGAACAGGTAATTTTAGCAATTCGCGAATACTTTCAGGTCCCATTCCTTGCCCAACCTCTTTCACTACAATTGGAAAATCCACTTTCCTAATAAGATACTTAATACTTTCAATTGGATTTTTTAAAATTCTATCGCCTTCGGGCTGCAACCATTCCTGCATTGGATTGATATGAATGATCAATCCATCTGCCCTTAATCGTGATATTAACCCCTTTACTTTATCAAGCTCATTTTTATCAATTAATTCTTCTAACTGACAAATTCCCAAATTCGCATACAATGGCAAATCTTCACCAATAAGATCTCTAACATCAAAATCATTAAAATAATCATCATTATCCAACAACATACGACAAGAGCCAAGTCCCATTCCCATGCCGAATTCAGCACAAGCCTTTGCCAGGTTTCGATTTATTTTCCCTGCCAATTCTGTTCCTCCCGTCATGCTCGAAACCCAAATTGGAGTTTTCAACCTTTTCCCTAAAAAAATAAATGTAGATTCTGAATTGTTAGGATGGGCACTTAAAAGAGGTTCGTAATAAAACCTTCCATCGAGCATTGTTTTATCCGTTTGAGATTGAAATGCCAATTCAATATGATCTTTTTTTCTATCTGCCATAATTCTATTTTAACAGCCAATATGCCTTGAAATAACCAATCTAAGAATTTCCGATGTACCTTCTCCAATTTGCAATATTCTCTGGTCACGAAAAAAACGTTCAATTTCTGATTCTTTCACCAGACCATAAGCGCCATGAATTTGAACTGCTTCATTAGCTACTTCCTGGGCAATTTCAGAACAGAACAATTTTGCCATAGCCGATTCCTTTGCAAAAGGATGTCCATTATCCTTTAACCAACATGCCTTATATAAAAGATTTCTGGCAGCTTCAATTTTTGTAGCCATATCAGCCAGTTTAAATCCAATCGCTTGAAATTTGGCAATTGGTTTATCAAATTGTTCTCTCTTATTCGCATAATCTAGAGCCAATTCATAGGCTCCTTGCGCCAAACCTAGACCCATAGCAGCAATTGTCAGCCTACCCGAATCCAAGGTTTTCAACATAATTTTTGAACCTTCACCGAGTTCTCCTAAAAGGTTTTCTTTAGGTACTCTACAATCATTGAATTTCAAGAGAGCTGTATCAGAAGCTCGCCACATCATTTTACCTTTTAGTGGCACAGCTGAAAATCCATCAGTACATCTGTCTACTAAGATAGCAGATAATTCCTTTTTCCCATTACTTTCCCCTGTAACAACTTGCAAACTGACACCTAGTGATGAATCGGAAGATGCATTTGAGATAAATCTTTTAGTTCCATTAATTAACCACTCCTCATTCTCTAGCATGGCTTTCGATTCAGTTCCTCGTGAATCGGAACCTGCATTATCTTCTGTTAAACCAAAAGCCCACACATGATTTCCTGTTGTCAATTTTGGCAAATATTTCTTTTTTTGCTCCTCACTTCCAAAGTGATAAATCGGTCCAATTCCAAGCGAGTTATGAGCTGCCAAAGTAGATGCCTGCGAGGCATCAATACGAGCAATCTCTTCAACAGCAATTAACAAGGAGAGATAATCTTTTCCTTGTCCTCCGTATTTTTCGGGAAGATAAATACCAAACAAACCCAAGTCTCCCATTCTCTTGGTTAAATGCACACTAAATTCTTCTTTTTCATCTAGATCCGAAGCAATGCTTTTTATCTCTCTTTCTGCAAAATCTCTTACAATATTTCTAAGAGTATCGTGTTCTTTTGTAATAAATGGATTCATAAATTAACCTCTACTAATTCAGACCCTCAAGTCTTATTTGAGGCGCAAACCTAATTAAAAAGATTATTTAATTGAAATTATTTAGAATCATTTTTAATAGCAACTTGCCAAAAACTGTCAACACCTCCTTAAAAATAAGGCAAAGCGAAGAATCGATTTAACTTGACACATTTGACACTAGGAAAGAACAAATACTTGTCATAATTTCACTTTTAGATAATTAAAATAACAATAATGGAATTGGAAATTTGGCATTTATGGCTATGCCTAACCGTAGGTTTATTTATTCTTGAAATTTTTATATCAACATTTACATCCTTATTTATTGGTATTAGTACTCTTGTCGTTGGATTATTAGCCTACTTCAATTTTGATTTAACACTTCAGTTATTGGTTTTTATTCTTTTAAATGCAATAATACTTTTACTAATAAAACCACTTTTCAAGGACCACATGATTTCTCATAGTGGTAATTATACAAATAACATTTGCTCAAATATCATTGGCAGGGAAGCTTATGTAATGGAACAAATAAATCAAAAAAAAGGTCTTGGTAAAATAATAATTTATGGTTCGATATGGAAAGCTGAAACCAAATTAGGAGAGCAAATACCGGAAGGATCTTTCGTTAAAATTATCGACTCTAAAAATCATACTGTAACAGTAGAAAAAGTATAACCCTAAAACCTAAGGTTGAGTACATTTCAACCTTCTTTTTCCTCCCAAAGTCAATTTTCTAAATTATTTTTATTCATGTCGGTTCATTAAAATGACTAAGAAATGTTGACAGGGAGGAAAATTCTTTTTGAATTATCTTTAAAATACACTCCTCTTCAATGGATTTACGCTTAGAATACTCATAATTACCTTGTTATTAAAATTGAGAGCAAATCTATTTTCTTCCAATTTTACTACATTACATTCAATTATTCACGCTATATTTATAGGAAACAAAAAGTAAAACTATGATTAGAAGTGAATTATGTTACTAATTAAATCATTTGTTTTTTTTCTGCTAGCTGTAATACTATTGCAATTCAATTTTGCTTGTACAGAAATCTACAATCCTAAAGTAAAATCATCAGAAGGAATGTTAGTTGTAGATGGTAGAATTTCAAACTCTCCTGCGCCATATCAAGTTAAACTTTTTAGAACTGTTGCGATAGGTTCTTCGGATTCAATTGTTCCAGAACCCAATGCAATTGTCACCATCAATTGTGATGATGGCAATATTGAATTTCTCAATGAAATTAGGACTGGAGTATACGAAACTCAAACCGAAAACTATAAAGGTGAGGTTGGAAAATCCTATTGGGTCGAAATTACTACATCCGATGAAAGTAAGTATGAATCTATACCAGAGATGATTCAAGGTGAATTGGAAATTGATTCATTATATGCAGAACAGGTAAAAATTACTCTTGATATAGATACTGAAATAGACGGTGTTAACTTCTACTATGACTTTCAAGATCTACAAAATAAAAGTAAATATTACATTTGGAATTATCAGGAAAGCTGGGAATTTCAAACAATTGAGAACATTCCCAAAACTGAAACTCCTGAATATGTTTGTTATCCGATTGGAAAATCAAACGACATAAAGATTTATAACGGATCGATCTTTGAAAATCAAGATCTTAACAAACTACCCGTAGTAACATTAACGGAAAGGACAGCTAAAATATTTTATGAATATTATTATCGAGTAAATGTTTATTCTATAAGTGAAGAATGTTTCTTATTTTGGGATAACATTAAAAAAAACAGTCAAAATAGCGGAAGTCTTTTTGATGTTATTCCAGCGAATCTTAGAGGAAATATTCAAACCTGCGAAGATAAAATCCCCGTATTAGGATATTTTCAAGTGTCCGCTCATACAAGTCGTGGAAAGGCTTTTCCTTCGGATTTATTCGATTTAACAACTGGTAATATGCCAGGTGAGTGCACTTCTTTTCCTACTATGGAACCTGATCCGATATTGCACCATATAATTAGTGTAAGAACTATTCCCAATGGAGAGAAGGTTTACATTGTCAGACCTTCTTTTTGTTACGATTGCAGTTTGAAATACTCAGCAGATAAACCTTCATTTTGGTACTGAACAATTAATTAGTTTCTTGTAAATAAATTTACTCCTCATCTTTTCTAAATAATTCTAATAGGATGATACCTAAGCTTAAAAGAAACAGATTATATTCTGTAGTAGTTATTATCACATTGATTATAAACTTCGCTTGTAGTGAAAAATATTTTCCGAAAATTAACTCCTCTGGAGGTATGTTAGTTGTAGATGGGAGAATAACGAATACTCCTGGTCCTTATGAAGTAAACCTATTTAGATCTGTAGAAATTGAATCGAATGATTCTCTAATCCTTGAATCAAATGCCACCATATTTATTCACTGCGATGATGGTAATTCGGCACCTTTGTTCGAAACAACACCTGGAAAATACCAAACAGCAGATCTAAATTTTAAAGGCGAAGCTGGTAAAAGTTATTGGGTCGAGATCACTACAGCCGATGGAAATAATTATGAGTCTATTTCTGAAGAGATAAAATCACCTATTGAAATTACATCGATATATGGTGAGCAAAATGACGTAATTGTTGATTTAGATGAAACATTAGATGCTGTTTCAATATACTTTGATCTCGTTAATGAAGACAATGACAGCAACTACTATTTATGGGATTATTATGCAAGTTGGGAGTGGCATACAATAGGTAATATTCCAAAATCTGAAGATCCAGCTTATATATGTTATCCTTCGGAATCTTCAAATAAGGTGAATATATATGATGCATCAATCCTTAGTAAAAAAGATATTAAGCATTTACCTTTATCTACAATAACCGAAAAACAAGTAAATTTACTTTATGAATATTACATTTCTGTGAATGTATATTCGGTAAGTGAAAGGTGTTATGTCTTCTGGGAAAATATTAAAAAAGTCAGTGAATCCAATGGTAATCTATTCGACATTATTCCGGCTAATGTACAGGGAAACATTGAGTGCTGTAATGGTAATGAAGAAGTATTAGGGTATTTTCAGGTATCAGCTTATGCCCAAAAAGGAGATACTTTTCATGAAAGTTCATATGATGTTAATTTTACGAGTCAAACCCCGGAGTGTACCATTTTCGAAATAAGCCCACTAATATATAACCCTAATAAACATCACATTGTATCTGTAACATCTTTACCAGAAGGAGGATCAATATTTAACGTGCGTCACACTTTCTGTTACGACTGTAGCTTAAAATATTCTACAAACAAGCCCTCATTTTGGCCATAATCCTTACACTGATGTTTAGAAAATTTATTTATATACCATATAAATAAGTTAGATTAACTTTAGAATAAAATATTGTTTTCTCTGTAAATGCAAAGCCTTCCTTTATGTCGTAATATATTTATTTATTTTCCTGCTACTATATTATGTATGTGATAAAATGATCACATAAAAAAATCATAACTCGTACTATTTTTTGTATTATATTTATAATCACCACAATGCAAATTCAAGTTTTTAAATAGTATATGTTATTCAAAAATAAAATCCCATTCTATCTGCTATTGATTGTACTCTTCAATATAAATCAATCATGCACAGAAGAGTTTTTTCCCGAAATAAATTCGACATCCGGAATCTTAGTAATCGATGGAAAAATATCTAATAAACCCGGACCATACGAAGTTAAATTATTCAAAACTGTAGATATCGAATCTTCTGATTCTCTCATAATGGAATCTGATGCTACAGTAATAATTCATTGCGATGATGGCAATTCAACACCTCTTATAGAATACAATTCTGGAATATATCAAACATCCGATTTAAATTTTATTGGAGAAATTGGTAAAAGCTATTGGATTGAAATAATAACCAGCAATGGGAAAACCTATGAATCTATTGCTGAAAAAATAAATTCTCCCATAAATATCAAATCCATTTATGGTGAACAAGAAAGCTTAACCATTGATATAGATAAAACAATAGATGTAGTTTCACTATATTTTGATTTAGAAAACCCCAACAACGACAGTGATTACTATTTATGGGATTACCAAGCTAGCTGGGAATGGAGAACATTTAAAAATATCGCAAAATCAGAAGATCCTGCTTATGTTTGTTATCCCACAGAAAACTCAACAAATATTAACCTCTACGACGCGTCAATTTTAGCTGAAAAAACTATAAATCACCTAGTATTAACATCAATAACAGAAGAGCAGGTTAATTTAAACTACGACTATTACATAAAAGCAAATGCTTACTCAGTAAGTCAAAGATGTTACAGCTTTTGGAATAATATTAAGAAAATAAGTCAGACTAATGGCAATTTATTTGATATTATACCAGCCAATGTATATGGTAATGTTCAATGCTGTGATTCTGAAGAATTGGCTTTAGGATACTTTCAAGTTTCATCTTATGCTTCCATGGGAAGTTCATTTAACAGCGAACAATTTGATATAGAATTTCCTGGTTTAGGTGAAGAGTGTCAAGAATTTCTAACTATTGTTTATAACCCAGATAAATATGAAATCATTAGAGTAATTCCGCGACCGCATGTAGATGAATATGTTGTACGTAGTAATTTCTGTTATGATTGCTCCTTAAAATATTCTCCGATCAAACCTTCTTTTTGGCCCTAAACTAACTCATATGAAAACAATTAAAAACCTCTTTGTTTTATGTATTTTTCTGTTGACACTTACCCAATTTCAAGCAAAATGTCAACCAATCCCTATACAAAACAATGAAAATATCATTAATGGGAAGCTTTGGGTTCCAACCATTTTGAATAGTGAAGGTTCTCAACTTTTCTTAGGTGAACTTCAAATGAAAGGTTATTTACGCTTTGATTCCATATTATATCATGGTATTAATTTGGGCTACGATTTAGAACAGAATGAAGTGTTGGCAACTATTATAACTCCAAATAATACAAAACGAATCATTGCACTTAATAAGTCACGATTACAGGAATTCTCGTTTATGCACAATGGTCAGGAATTTCATTTTAAAAAAGGAGCTTTAATTCACCCAGGCTTAAATTCCAAATCATTTTATCAAATTGTATCAACTTATAATCTAACCTACGTAATTCATCGAACCAAGCAGAAAGCTTTAAAGATGAAATCTCGCAAATATGAATATTTAAAATACAATAAGTTACTAATCATTAAAGATAACAAACTTCACCCTATCAATAAACGCAAAGATCTGCTGAATCTTTTATTTGACCAAAAAGCAGAAATAAAGAAATACATTCAGCTACATAAATTAAAAATAAGTCCTAAACATCCACTAGATATAGTACCTGTTATCTTAAATTTTGATCTTTAAAGCCTTATATATGAAAAAGATTATCCTAACCACACTATGCTTTTGCATTCTATTTCTCAACATATCAGAGGCACAGGAAAATTTTTCAATTGGATACAAAGGAATGACATTTGAAGAGTTTTCTGCGAAACTTAAATCTGAAAGTGATATTAACATATATTATAAAAGCGTTTGGGTCTCAAATATTACACTGAATAAGAGTTACACAAATCAACCAATTCTGGAAATTCTTCAAGATATTTTTCTGGGTACAGATATTAACTTTATCATTAGAAATAAAGTGATAATATTAACCAAAGGAGTAAATCTTGAATCTGAATTTTCGATAAATAATAAAACCTCAGAAACAACTATTAATAAACAAGTTAAAACCGAATCAGAACAGGATTATAGTAATTTACAGGAACAAGAATATATCATTCATTATATTGGATCCTCACTGGGAAAAAGCAAAGTGAAATTATTTGGATATGTGTCACATTTTGAGAGCCGTTCTCCAATAAATTCAGTTGAAATATTTCTTCCCAATAAATCAATAGGTGTAACCTCTGATAAAAAAGGTTATTATGAGTTAGAGCTTCCACCTGGAAGTTACACATTGAATTATAGATTTATGGGTCTTAAATCTACCAGTCGAAAAATTAATTTGCGTGGAGATGGTCGTTTAGATATACAAATGACCAATGAAATTCGCCAAATAAAAGAAATTCGAGTTACTGCCAAAGATGATAAAGTTAGAAGAACATCGATGGGTACAGAGCACATTAAAATGGAGGAAGTACATAGTTTACCAACAGCCCTTGGTGAACCAGATATAATTAAAAGTACAACCATGTTGCCTGGCGTGGAAAGTTCAGGCGAAGGATCAATAGGATTTAATGTAAGAGGTGGATCTTCTGATCAGAACCTTATCCTAATTGATAATGCTCCAATATACTATCCTGCGCACTTTTTTGGTTTTTTCTCTCCTTTTAATAGTGATATTATAAATGAAGCAAGTTTATATAAAGCAAGTATTCCAACTCAATTTGGAGGTCGAATATCCTCAACATACGACATTCATTCGCACAGAAAAGTAACCGATAAAATTCATGCAAAATTGGGTGTCAGCCCTGTTTCGTCAAAGGTATATTTAGATGCCCCATTGATAAAGAATAAATTATCAATCATCAATTCATTCCGATTTACTTATTCAGATTGGATCATGGAGAAAATAGATTCTAAAGAACTAATTAACAGCTCCTCTAACTTTTACGATCTTCATGGAAAAGTACTATTTAAACCAGATATCAATAACCAAATAGAATTAAGCTATTACAAGAGTAATGATGAATTTCAGTTGCATTCCGATACCATTTATAACTTTAATAATTTTATTGGTTCTTTAAATTGGCGTCATCGATTTTCTGAGAAATTAAAAACGGTTAATACATTATATCGAACTCAATTTTCGTACGATATGAGTACAAGTGAAGTCGCCAGCAATGCGTTCAAATTAAAACATGAGGTTAAAGAAACTGGTGGCAAATCGGTTTGGACTTACGAAAAAAACCTTAATACCAGTTATCAATTTGGTGCTGATGTTAAGCATTACAATATTACACCTGGAGAACTTAAAGCAAATTCCGATTCTTCCTTAATTGCCTACAATAAAATAGATCTTGAAGAAGCGGTTGAATCGGCACTTTTTATTGGTGGAAATTTCAATCTACTACCTTCTGTAACATTTGAAGCCGGCTTACGATATTCAATGTATGGAAATGTTGGATCTAAAGATGAATTGGTTTATTTAAACAATACTCCCGGGAGCTATAACATATTAGATACAATAACTAAATCGGGATTCAACAATCTTGAACATGGACCTGAATTCCGTTTAAGTCTTAGCTATACTCTAAACGCTACTTCGTCGATAAAAGCGAGCTACAATAGAAACAGGCAATACATTCATCTCCTGTCCAACACTACTTCAATTTCACCAACCGACACATGGAAGTTATCCGATAAATATATAAAACCTCAAATTGGTGATCAGTATTCTCTTGGTTTATATAAAAACATAAACAATGCAGCTTCAGAATTCTCAATGGAAGTTTACTACAAGAGAATACAAAATGCAAAAGATTACAAAGATGGGGCTGAATTGTATTTAAATGAATTTGCTGAAACCGAAGTTTTAAATGCTACAGGTAAGAATTATGGTATTGAGCTCATGTATCGAAAAAATGTGGGAAGGTTTAAAGCTGCCATTAGTTACTCCTATTCAAGAAGTTATTTAAAATCAGACGATAAAACAGGAGAGTTTGCAGTAAACAACGGTGAATTTTATCGAGCACCATTTGACAAACCTCACAATTTAAAAACATTTTTAAGCTTAAAACTATCACGAAGATTTATTGTATCTACAAACCTTACCTATAACACTGGACGTCCTTCTACTTACCCTGTTGCAAAATACTACGTACAGGATATTCCTGTTTTGTATTATTCGAAAAGAAATGCCTATCGCTTACCAAATTATTTTAGAATGGATTTTTCAATTCTAATGCAAGGTAATTTAAAGAAAAAGAAAGCTTTTCACTCTTCCTTAGCCTTTGGTATTTACAATTTAACCGGAAGAAACAACGCCTATTCTGTTTATTTTAGATCTGATCATAACGAAGTAACGGGTTATAAGTTGTCGATTTTCGGACAGGCAATTCCAACCGTAACCTATAATATTGAATTTTAGAGCTATGAGAAAAATATTTTTTAC
>Ga0070724_10001344_pt1 | contig 14815 bp, 13 predicted proteins | sample tdDd001_FD_67278 | JGI IMG/M metagenome (GOLD analysis project Ga0070724, IMG submission 67278) | Marine sediment microbial communities from the Atlantic coast under amendment with organic carbon and nitrate - tdDd00.1 | ecosystem: Environmental > Aquatic > Marine > Coastal > Sediment | place... | reverse complement strand
TTGAGTGTGTAAAAACAAACATTCACGGCGCAATGAATCTGATAGATGCCGCTATTGATAAAGGCGTTAAAGGCGTCGTTGCGCTCTCAACTGATAAAGCCAGCAGTCCTATCAATCTCTACGGTGCCACCAAGTTGGCCTCAGACAAGCTCTTTGTGGCCGGCAACTCGTATTCGGGTGGCCATGAGACCAAATTTTCTGTGGTGCGATACGGTAACGTAATGGGGTCTCGCGGCTCGGTGATACCCTTCTTCATGTCGATCAAAGAAAAAGGCGTGTTGCCTATAACCGACCCGCGCATGACACGCTTTATGATCAGTCTGGAGCAAGGCGTAGAGTTGGTCTGGCATGCATTCGAAGACATGGTGGGTGGCGAGATTTATGTCAAAAAGATCCCGTCAATGAAGGTAACGGACCTCGCGCAAGTGGTTGCCCCGGATGCAAAGCAGGAAGTGGTTGGAATTCGCCCGGGTGAAAAATTGCATGAACAGATGATTGGCGCAGAAGACTCCTATTTCACCTACGAATATCCAGAGCACTTCAAAATTTTGCCCAACATTAACGATTGGGGAACATGCGAAAGCCGAATCAAGGACGGTAAGAAAGTGCCCGAGGGCTTTATCTATTCAAGTGACAATAATTCGGAATGGATGACTGACAAAGAACTTCAGGCGTGGATTGATCGTCACAACAACGAAATTGGAAAGATCTGAGAATGATTCCCTACGGCAAGCAAGAAATCTCTCAGGCCGACATTGACTCTGTGCTTGAAGTGCTCCAGTCCGACTTTCTGACTCAAGGCCCGAAGGTGCCTGAGTTTGAATCAAAGGTAGCTGAACATGTCGGTGCCAAGCATGCGTTGGCCGTGAACAGTGCAACCTCGGCCTTACACATTGCTTGTCTGAGTCTGGGGTTGGGGGCGGGTGACTGGCTATGGACATCGCCCATTACGTTCGTGGCATCTGCCAATTGCGGTCTTTATTGTGGAGCAAAGGTCGATTTCATTGATATTGACCCGAAAACCTACAATCTTTGTCCCGAGGCACTGGCTTGCAAACTTGAGAAGGCCGAAGAAGAAGGCCGACTTCCGAAGGTCGTCGTTGCCGTTCACCTTTGTGGTCAACCCTGTGCGATGTCCGAGATTCATCAGCTCAGTAAACGTTATGGATTCAGGATTATTGAGGATGCGTCGCACGCAATCGGAGGCAAATACAAGGGTGAATTTATCGGGGCCAACCGTTACAGCGACATCACGGTTTTCAGCTTCCATCCGGTAAAGATCATTACCACCGCCGAAGGTGGTATGGCGCTTACCAATGATGATGACCTGGCAAGCCGTATGAATCTTCTACGCAGTCATGGAATTACCCGAGATTCCGCCCTGATGACTCAGGAACCTGACGGTCCTTGGTATTACCAGCAAATCGAGTTGGGATTCAATTACCGCATGACTGAGCTACAGGCGGCACTGGGTGTGAGCCAGATGGATCGGCTGGATGATTTCGTGGCTCGCCGGCACGAGCTCGCTCGACGCTACGATGACATGTTGGCGGATTTTCCAGTAGTCACACCCTGGCAGCACCCTGACAGTTACTCCGGTTTGCATTTGTATGTGATCCGATTGAAGCTGGACGAGATCCGTGCGTCTCACCGCGAAGTATTCGAATCGCTTCGCGAGCGCGGCATAGGAGTCAACCTGCACTATATTCCAGTCCATACCCAACCTTATTATCAGGAAATGGGCTTCCAGGCTGATGATTTTCCACAAGCCGTGTCTTATTACCGGGAAGCGATCAGTCTGCCAATGTTTCAAGGAATGACCTATGAGCAGCAAGACCAAGTCATTGAAGCACTGAAGCTGTCGCTGGTATGAAAGTCAGGTTGTGTTTGCAGGCGCGAACAAACTCGTCGCGTCTCCCAGCAAAAGTCCTGCTACCGGTAGGCGGGATCCCTCTTGTCGTTCTTGCAGCGCTTCGTGCCGGTAATACTGGCCACCCGGTTACGGTTTTGACCTCTTGTGAGGCTTCAGACGATTTATTATGTGACGTGCTGTCGAGATGGAATATTTCCTACTACAGAGGTGATTTGACGAATACCCTCAAACGTTTTGTCGATTCCACAGAAGAGCTCGATGATGAGCATGTGGTTGTTCGTCTGACTGGTGACAATGTGTTCCCGGACGGCGAATTCATTGATGAGATGCTTGCAGATTTTCAGTCCAGAAACCTACCGTATCTTGGCTGTGGTGGTGAAAAATCCGGGCTTCCTTATGGCGTAAGCGCGGAGATTACCAGGGTTGGCTATCTCAGGGAGGCCAATGAAGAGTCCGAGTCTCCATTCGACCGGGAACATGTTACGCCCTGGATTATTGAAAAATATGGCCGCTCCACCTTTGAGAAGTATCGCACGCTTGGCATGTCTCACTATCGGTGTACCGTTGACACCCTGGACGACTATCTGAGGGTTGCTCAATTATTTGGGAGTCTGGCTGTGCCGGAAGAAACACCTCTTGGGACTCTTCTGGATAAGCTGAAGAGTGAGTCTGGTGACATTGTGACGCACAGAGCGGCCAGCAGGCTTGTTCTGGGCACCGCACAGTTCGGTTTGAACTACGGTATTGCCAACAAGACCGGCCGGCCCCATCAGGATGTGGTAACAGATCTGGTGCAAACCGCTATCCGCAATGGTGTCCAGTTTCTTGATACTGCCCGAGCCTATGGGGAGAGTGAGAAAGTACTGAAAAGTGCGCTTGCGGGAGGTTGGTACTCCAGAGCAACCGTAATGACCAAGCTGTCACCAATGGATGACTGCCCCGATAACGCCTCGCCCGAGGTAGTGGCGGCATTCGTGGAGAGAAGCGTATTCGAATCCTGCACCTCGCTGGGTGTGTCCAGGCTTGATGTGTTGATGCTTCACCGAGCGTCACACCTGAGCGCCTGGAACGGCGGCGTCTGGGCTGCTCTGGATCAGCTCAAGAATAAAGGTCTCATCGGGAAACTGGGTGTTTCGGTGCAGTCCCCTGAAGAGGCCATACACGCCCTCGAGTATGATGCAGTTTCGGTTCTTCAGATGCCTTTCAACATACTCGATTTCCGCTGGGAATCAGTAATCGCCCGGATCGCTGAAGTGCGCAGGCAACGCAGCCTGACTGTGCATGTGCGCAGCGCACTCTTGCAGGGTTTGTTGACGACAGCCCAGCCTGACTTGTGGAAGCGGGCCCGGTGTGAGAGTCCGAATAACGTGATCGCCTGGCTCCAGCAGCGGGCCAGTGAGCACTGCGATGGCGATGTGGTGGAGTTGTGCTTGCGCTTTGCCATCTCTCAAGAGTGGGTCGATGGAGTTGTGCTTGGTCTGGACACGAAGAACCAGCTGCTTCAAAACCTGAAGATTGTTGAAAAAGACATGTGGCCGGCCGGTCGTTTAAGAGAAATGGTAGACAACCGTCCCTCTGTCCCAGCAGAAACGCTTGATCCTGCTAAATGGGAAAAAACCAATGCCTGATATGCAGCGCAAGCTATCCCTCGAAGGTAAGAACGTTTTAGTAACAGGTGCAACTGGGTATCTCGGGCGAGCAATGGTTCTTGGGTTGTCAGAGCTGGGAGCTCGAACTTTCGTCAACGGTCGCGATCACTCAAGCGTTTCGAGACTTGTTGAAGAGTTGCGAGCTGCAGATTTGGTTGCAGAGCCGGCTGTGTTCGATATCAATAATGAAGCGGCTGTTCAGGCATGGTTTGAAGAAATCGGTGATATGCCATTGCATGGCCTCGTTAACAACGCCTACGCAGGCGGAGCTGGCTCGATAGAAACATCTTCTGATACGGAGTTTCGAAACAGCTACGAGATTGCGCTGGTCTCTGCGAACAGGTTGCTTCGCGAAGCTTTGCCCAGCCTGCGAACTGCGGTAAGTGAAACGGGCGCGGCCTCAGTTGTGAACATTGGGTCAATGTACGGATTGGTCAGCCCGGACCACCGGATATACCCCGGCAAACACGCGGTTAATCCCCCATTTTACGGTGCTGCGAAAGCAGCACTCATTCAGTGGACACGTTATGCCGCTTGTGAGTTCGGCGCTGAGGGGATCAGGGTGAATGCAGTTTCCCCCGGGCCATTTCCCTCTTCTTCTGTACAGGCATCCAATCCCGAGTTTGTGGAAACGTTGGCAGGCAAAGTTCCAATGGGAAGAATCGGGCAGGCCGACGAGCTCCAGGGACCTTTATCATTTCTGATTTCTGATGCTTCGAGCTTTGTGAATGGAGCCAATCTGGTTGTTGATGGAGGATGGACGTGCTGGTAGCGTTTCGCGCCGACGCGTCAGTCCAGATTGGTACCGGCCACGTCATGCGCTGCCTGACCCTCGCTGAAGAGCTTGCCAGGCTGGGACACCATTGTCTGTTTGTCTGTCGCGATCACGAAGGACATCTTGGGGATCTGATCCGGAGAAGGGGGTTCGAGTTATGCGTGCTCTCAGATGGTGCTGGTCTACGGAGCGAATCGGGCGGCTCAGACAGTAGCCCATATTCTGACTGGTTGGGAGTTACCTGGGAGAAAGATAGCCAAGAGACGCAGGAGGTACTCTCAGGGAGGTGTGCAACCTGGATAGTCATAGATCACTATGCGCTCGATGCTCGCTGGGAGCGTGAAATAGCCAAGCATTCCGGGCAGATTATGGTAATTGACGATCTGGCAGATCGCGAGCATGACTGCGCCGTATTGCTTGATCAGAATCTTGGCCGTGCTCATACCGATTATGATGCCTGGGTCCCCCCACACACCCAGCGTTTAATCGGACCCCGCTATTCTTTACTGCGCCCGGAGTTTCGTGAGCTTCGTGAGAGATTTTTGAAAAGGCGACAAGCAATGGAGTGTGGCCGGATCCTGATTTCTCTGGGTGGGGTGGATCGCACCAATGTTACGGGCCGGGTGTTGTCCGCGCTCGAAGCCTCATCGTTAGCGTCCTCTACAAAGCTTGATATTGTTATGGGATCTTCCGCCCCCGCATTAGAAGATATCAGGTCGGACGCGGCGAACTCGCGATTCGACGCGACGGTGAATGTGAACGTCACCAATATGGCAGAGCGAATGGGCTTGGCTGATCTTTCGATTGGGGCTGCTGGGAGTACATCCTGGGAGCGATGTTGTCTGGGGCTTCCCTCAATCATGGTCATTCTGGCAGAGAACCAGAGATTGATTGGGGAGGCTCTAGCAAACGCGGAGTGCGCTTTGCTGATTGAAGAGTCTGAGATTCCGGAGGCTTTGCCCCCAATGCTGGACAAGCTTTTGGAAACAGAGGGCGCACTCGAACGTTTTGCCTCGAATGCCGCGAGCGTGTGTGATGGCAACGGTGCCAGCCGAGTAGCTGCGATCATGACAGGGAGGGACCTCCATTGAAAATCACAATCTTGTGCACCGATGCTGATCATCCAGTAAACGACAGGTTGCGACAATGGATCTCAACAGTCGAGCATCGCTACACTGTTGAGCTTGTTCGCTCCAGAGCAGAGTTGAGTGGTGGAGATTTTCTTTTTTTGGTGTCTTGTTCCGAGATAATAAAAAAAGAACATCGCGAAAAATACCGACACACTCTGGTGCTGCACGCGAGTGACTTGCCCAGGGGCAGGGGATGGAGCCCCCATGTATGGGAAATAATCAATGGCGCCGATTCGATTACGCTCAGCCTTCTTGAAGCGGAAGACCAGGTTGATACGGGGCGCATATGGTTAAAGCGGAACATCCCGATTGACAAAACAGCACTGTGGTATGAGGTGAACCAACGTCTGTTTGCGGCTGAAGTCGAGATGATCGCAGAAGCCGTTGAAAACCATGAGCGAATTACGCCTTATGTTCAGCGACATGACGCGGAGCCCAGCTATTATCCCAAGCGAACACCGACGGATAGCAAACTCAACCCCAGCCAGAGTATCGAAGATCAGTTCGATCTGATGCGAATGTGTGATCCGGACAGGTACCCTGCCTGGTTCGAAATTGATGGGCAGAAATACAAGCTTATTCTGGAGAAAGTGGACAATGACTGAGATATCGATTGCCGGTCGACCGATCGGAAATAGACACGCTCCCTATGTGATTGCGGAAATGTCGGCGAACCACAACGGCAACATTGACACTGCGTTTCGCATCATAGAAGAAGCCAAGAAGGCTGGGGCAGATGCCCTGAAAATTCAGACATACAGGCCGGACACTATAACTCTGGACTCTGATCTGCCAGATTTTCAGATCAAGGGAGGGCTCTGGGACGGCAAGACGCTCTATGAGCTCTATGAATGGGCCCATACTCCCTGGGAATGGCACAAGCCTCTCTTTGAGCACGCCAGAAAAGTGGGGATTCCCATTTTCAGCTCTCCGTTCGATACCACTGCGGTGGATCTGTTAGAAGATCTGAATGCGCCGGCCTATAAAATTGCGTCGTTTGAGGCCGTAGACCTGCCCCTCATCCGATATGTCGCAAAGACGGGAAAGCCCATGATTATCTCCACCGGCATGGCGGACGCGGAGGAGATCCAGGAAGCGATTGATGCCGCAAGAAGCGGTGGATGCACGCAGTTGGCAATTCTACACTGCGTCAGCGGTTACCCGGCGCCGGCTGAAGACTACAACCTGCGAACCATCGGCGACATGATCGAGCGATTCGGCCTGGTAACGGGACTTTCCGACCACACTCTCGATAACACCACTGCGATCGCAAGCGTCGTACTCGGTGCATCCATCATTGAGAAGCACTTCACCCTGGACCGCAATGGCGGAGGGCCGGATGACAGCTTTTCTCTGGAACCAGGGGCATTGGCGGCGCTCTGCCGTGACAGCAAGACTGCCTGGAAAGCTCTTGGCAAAGTTGATTATGGGCGAAAGTCCAGCGAGGAGGGTAATGTTCAATTCAGACGTTCGTTATATTTTGTACAAGACGTAACGGCCGGACAGACCATTGAAAAGGAAATGGTCAGGAGTGTTCGCCCTGGCTATGGGGCCGCCCCCAAACTACTTGATCAAATCGTAGGTAAACGCGCGAAGGTCGATATAGCAAGTTGCAGTCCCGTCCGTTTTAGTGATCTAGCTGATTAGTTGGACTTTGGTGCGAAATGAAGAAAATATTGATGAAGTTCTGGTTTCACACTCAGAGAAAAATACTGAACCCAGTCGTACGCGAAAAGCTATCGAAGGTTATGGCAATAACTCGACCAAAAATGCCGGAGGACGGGGGTTCTGAAAGTAAAGATATAGTAGAAAACTTGTTGAGCACGGGCTTTTCTCCGATAACCGATGTCATCTCAGAAGAGCAGATCCTCGATATTAAAAATTATCTCTCTGACAAGAAAATGTTCGAGCGTTACGATCGAAAACGAGTTGAATTCGGGCTGAATGATATCCCGGATGGAGCTCATACAGGGTCGTATTCTGAAGATGTACTATCAGGTTGTCCTCATTTGTTAAACATCGCAAATAACACCAAAATTTTAGAAGTTGTCTCCGGCTTTCTGGGGTGCAAGCCTACGCTTTCGAACATCACCTTATGGAATAGCTTCCCTAGTGAAGATGGTCCGCGAAATGCAGAATACTTCCACAGGGATGTTGATGATATAAAGTTTATAAAAGTATTTATCTATCTGACCGATGTCGATGAGGAATCAGGGCCTCACGTTTATGTGGAGGGAAGCTCCAAAGCGAATAAGCTCCTCAGAATCCGAAGGTACCAAGATCAGGAGGTTTACAAAGAGTTTAACCCAGAAAGGATAAGGGTAATTACCGGGAAAGTTGGGGACGCGTTCATCGAAGATACTTTTGGCCTTCATAAAGGAACAGTAGTTGAAAAGGGTATTCGAACAGTGCTCCAGTTCGAATACAGTATGTTCCCGATTGCAAGTTCTCGCTACGATGCAAACTTTGCGGAAGATGTGGTGCATGTTGATCCATACATAAACAGGCTTTATTTGTGAATCTTTATTCTCGAACCTTAGTATTTGCTTGTTCCTGGCCTTTGAGGAAAGCAAAAGGCTTTATCGCGCTTTACAGGTTACGCTCTCTGATCTCTGGAGTTGGCAAGAACTCAAGGTGCGCCCTAAGCACTGAAATCAAATTTCCAGATAATATTCAAATGGGTGATTTTGTGTGGATTGGGGCAAATTGCACCCTCGGAGGTCATTCCGGAATAAGGCTAGCGGATTATGTGCGAGTTTCGAAAGGCGTCACTATTGAAAGTGCCGGTTTGTCTTTGACAAAACCATTACCCTATAAGCATCAAGGAAAGCCTATTGTGATTGAAAAGGGGGCCTGGGTTGGTGCGAACGCAATCATCCTCGCTGGAGTTACCATAGGAGAGTACTCTGTAATCGGCGCCGGAGCGGTGGTTAGTAAGGACGTGAAGCCTCATTCTATTGTTGTTGGTCAGCCATATCGTGAAGTTGGAAAAAATACTCTATAACCCTTCACTAAGGCTTTTAATCGGCAGGGTAAGTATTGCCGGCTTAGTATACTTAGGGACATTTTCTTTGGCAGCGATTCTGACAGCTGCGGAGTATGGAAAAGTAGCATTCACAATTTTTATTACGAAGAGCGTTGTATTGAGTTCTTTAGGCGCAGGTCAGGGCTTAATTTATTTTTTGATGAATGACAGTCGAGATTATCAGAAAACCTACCTTTTATTTTCGTCTTTTTCAGTTTTGGTTTTTTCTACCATATATTTCCTGCTCTACGATGTAAGCTACTATCTCCTGATATTCTTTGTGGCTTTCGTGGGTATTGCGGAGCCCTATCTTAAGGTGAGAAAACATTTCCTGGTTTCCCTGTTCCCAGAGTTCTTTTTGGTTTTCTCTTTTCTCATCTTCTTCGTGTTGAGTAAAGTTTTTGGCATTTCAAACCAAGTCTTGGTGCGCCCAGATCTGTATCTCGCCGTGTTGGTTTTTTTGTTTGCTATGCTTTACTGGGAACCTCTAAAAAGGTTTTTTAACGAGTCGTTATTGGTCAAGGCCTCTGTGAAAAAGTTAAAGAACCTGATCTTACAGGGGTTTCCATCCTATCTTTTTAATCTTGTTTTTTTTCTTTTTTTGCTTACCGACCGAACGATGGTGGGTTCCGTCTACGGCGATGAGAAATTGGGTGTAGTTATGCTTGCTTATCAGCTCGCATTAATAGCTGGATTCGTCGTTTCCGCAATCAATTCGAAAGCGATTATAGATATCGGGACGCTCATGAAGAACCGAGATTCGCGAATGGTTCCTTTCATGATCAGGAAAATTACTATCTCTTTTTCCCTTGGTTTGATGTTTCTTTTAGGTATTCTTATTTTTGTTCATGTCCTTGGGGGGCGTTTCTTTTCTGGATATGAAGATTTGATCGAGTTCGTCATCATTTATGGTCTTGGGCTTCTCGTGTTCAACATATTTGGATCAGTATCTCCGGTACTTTTTTATGTAAGGAAGCAAATTGTACCTGCAATTTCGATTTTAATATCGCTAGTCGCTCTTTATTGTTCGCACAAATTCCTGCCATCTTTCGGGTTTGCATTATTAGAAGTTGAATGGGCCGCCTATTCGGTATTTATTCTCAGCCTGTCGGTTTCGATACTATATTGCCTTTCCAAAGCGAAAACCTTGGCAGATTCAGATGAAATAGAGGGAACCATTTAGAATGACAAATGTTTTGGTCTATGTTCGACCATGGAATTATCACCAATTTGAAGATTTGGCCAATAGAACTTGGAATGATGCCCATGTGGAGTTTATCAGTGAGCATCGTGGTCAGGACTCTTCAGGTTTTATTTCGAGTTTTTATGATAATTACAGAAAGACATCAAGCAAAGAAAAGCAAGATTTTGAATGGCTGACCAATCAACAGATTGAGGATATTATTGTTAGGTGTCGTCTTTTGAGAGCATTGGAGCGCCAACAATCTCTAAGACTGATTGAAAGTGCGTTATTGGCTATTGAGGGCGTTTTCTCTAGATTTAATCCCGACTATGTGTTTTCTGTGACCGTGGATTCCTACATCATTCACATATTATCTATTGTTTCAGAAAATAGAGGGGTAAGATTTATCGGGATCGTACCGACATTCCTGAACGGGTATTTTCGGGTCTCAACGCTAGGCGAAAAATCAACTAACAGGAAAGTTCCCGGTTCCGAGCTTGAATCCGTTTATAATAAACTTATTGAAACCCAATATAAGCCCGCTTGGTTGGCTGCCTCCGAAAAATCGATCAACAAGAAAGCAAATCGTAGCTGGGCTAGGAATTTGATTAAACCCCTATGGTTTAGGTTTTTTTCTTGGCTTCGGCGAGATCCTCTGAATGCTCACTATCTCACAACACGAATAGTATCGAGAAGGTATTGGTCAATCTTACCTAAAAAATACAAAGGTCTTTTCGATTTAAGGCAATTTGAAAGCCAGCCGTCCGTGAAAGAGCGCGTCAAGATTTTTCTTCCACTACAGATGTCGCCTGAAGCTACCGTCGATTATTGGTCAGAAGATACATCTTGGGTCAATTATGAAAACAAGGTGTTGAATGTCGTAGATACCGCTCGCGATGATGTGGTTTTTTTAGTCAAGGAACATCCCAATGTGCTTGGTTTTCGAACACCTAAATTTTACTCGGAGCTGTCAGCGAGAGAGAATGTGGTTACCATCGCTCCATCTATTTCGTCGAATGAGGTTTTAGAAGTTTCTGACGCGATTCTTGTGTGTACAGGTACTGTGGGTTTTGAAGGATTGTTGCGTGGTAAGCCCATCATTTCTGACAGTAATCCGTTTTACGCACCAAAATCGGTATTTTTACCTGTTTGCGGTTTACTTGATGAGGAGTTTTCCTTTACACAAAAGCCTGCAGAATCTGATCGCTCTTTCTTAGTTGAATACTTGGTGTCGGGCTTTTTGAAGGGCACCTTTTTAAATGATGGGAGTTGGCGGCGAGATAATGAAACTCACTTGGAATATAACCAACAGATTGCTAAATCCTTGAGTGAATATTTGAGAATAAATGAACACTGACTTCAAAGTTAACGATTTGCTTCTTGCGAAGTTGTTAGGAACTGTTTATTTGCTTTCTGTTCCCGTTTCTGGGTATTTTGGCTGGCTTGGATACTCCTTTAGCTATCACTTTTTTAAGTTTTCGTTCTTTTTAAATATTTTATTGCTTGCTTATTTTGCCTCTAAGTATTCGTTGTCCTGTCTAAGTCTGAGTGCGGTCGTATTCTTTTTTTTAGTTTTAAGCACGGTCGGTTCAATTGTAAATGTTGAAGGCGTTCTGTTAGGTCCTTTTTTTTCTCATCTTCTTTTTTTTGTGGTTATTTTTGTGGGTTTGGGTAGTGCTTCAGCAACTTACAAAATCCTTCGGAGAGATGTCAGGAAGTTTGATAATTATTTTAAAATTAATATTTGGCTTCTTTTTTTGTTTTTCGTTTTTTATTTTTATTCTTTTAGATCGGGGATGATTCCGTATTGGGGGATGTCTTCTGCTCTTCCGTTGATCCTTCCATTTTTCCTGCTGAGGAGGAGCTGGTTTTATGTTTTCTTGACCGTTCTTGTCTGTCTCCTTTCGGGGAAGCGTTCAATCATTATAATTTCAATAATTCAATTATTGTTTTTTTATTTTTTTATGTTAAAAACGCCATTTTTTAAGAAGAGCGTGATTGCTATTACGTCTCTGATTTTTTGTTTCGTGCTTACCCTTATGTTTCCTGAAATGTTCGTAAGGTTCGAAGGTTTTTCCGTCGATGGCGGTACCGTCGATTACTCAGCCTTAACTTCTGGTCGTTTTGATGAAGTGCTTGTATTTTTTGAGAAATTTTCGGGTGATATGGTTGGCGCTGTTTTGGGATTTGGCTTAGGGGCGAATGTTATTGTTGATTATTCTTTTGGCTCTTCTCGTGTCCTTCATTACAGCCATTTTTCGCCATTCGGTATTGCTTTAGTTGGCGGGTTTTTGTTTTCTATTTTCATTTACCTTACGTTTACGGTTAATCTTTATTTGGCTTTTAGGCTTTTTCTTAAGACCCGTTCATATTTGTTGGCATATCTTGTTCTTTGTGGAATATATTATTTTATTACTAGCCTGTCAGGTCCGGCATTGTTCAATGATGTATTATTTTGGCTTGTGCTGGGACTTTTGGTTTTTTGTAATTTCAACAGGACATTTGCTTATCACCTTTCGGCTGGCGGTATAGGTGATAGGCGCACTTTCGAATCCTAAGCGACAGAATGGGAGTTTAATCCTTGAATCCGAAGAAGGCATTAGTGACTGGTATTACTGGCCAAGATGGATCCTATCTTGCCGAATTTTTGTTGGAAAAGGGATACGAAGTTCACGGAATAAAGCGCCGTGCCTCACTTTTCAATACCCAGCGGGTCGATCATATCTATCAGGATCCACATGTCGAGCATCAGAATTTTGTGCTGCATTATGGAGACCTCACGGATTCGTCGAATCTGACTCGTATTTTGCAGGAAGTACAGCCAGATGAAGTGTATAACCTGGGCGCTCAGTCCCACGTGGCTGTCAGTTTTGAAGCTCCGGAGTACACCGCTGATGTTGATGCAATGGGAACGTTGCGGTTGCTTGAGGCAATTCGGTTTCTCGGGCTTGAGAAAAAAACGAAATTCTATCAGGCGTCTACATCAGAGCTCTATGGGCTTGTGCAGGAAACCCCACAGAAAGAAACAACGCCTTTCCATCCTCGCTCACCCTATGCAGTGGCCAAGCTTTACGCCTACTGGATCGCCGTAAATTACCGCGAGGCTTACGGGATGTATGCTTGCAATGGGATATTGTTCAATCACGAATCGCCCAGGCGCGGTGAAACCTTCGTTACGCGAAAGATCACCCGGGGGCTCGCCAATATCGCACAGGGCCTGGAATCCTGTTTGTATATGGGCAACATGGATGCCCTGAGGGATTGGGGGCATGCGAAAGACTATGTACGTATGCAGTGGCTAATGCTTCAGCAGGATCAACCGGAAGACTTTGTGATTGCCACAGGGGTTCAGTATTCGGTCCGGGAGTTCATCGTGTGGTCAGCCCGTGAGCTTGGAATCGAACTGGAGTTCCAGGGCAGCGGTGTGGATGAGAAAGGTGTTGTCACGTCGGTTTCCGGTGATAAGGCGCCGTCAGTCAAGGCTGGCGATGTGCTGGTTCGTGTAGATCCGCGTTATTTCCGCCCGGCCGAAGTTGAAACGCTTCTGGGTGATCCAACAAAAGCAAAAGAAAAGCTGGGTTGGGTGCCTGAGATCACGGCCCAGGAGATGTGCCGCGAGATGGTCACCGAAGATCTTAAAACAGCGCGCAGGCACGCATTGCTTAGAAAGCATGGTCTCGAAGTGCCAGTAACGTTGGAGAATGGTTCATGAGTAATAATCGGCCTAAAGTGTTCGTAGCTGGTCACAAAGGGATGGTAGGGTCTGCGATTGTTCGGAGGCTCAGGCGCGACGGCGATTACGATATCGTGACCCGGTCCCGCAATGAGGTCGATCTGCTTGATCAGAGCGCAGTTCGGGAGTTTTTGGTTTCGGAACAGGTGGATGAGGTCTATCTGGCCGCTGCCAAGGTTGGTGGCATCCATGCCAATAATTCTTTTCCCGCAGAGTTTATCTACGAAAACCTGATGATAGAGTGCAATGTTGTGCATGCTGCCCATCAGGCGGGCGTGCAGAAGCTGTTGTTTCTGGGATCGTCCTGCATCTATCCCAAATTTGCCGAACAACCGATGAAGGAAGACGCCCTGCTGACGGGGACGCTTGAGCCCACCAATGAACCGTACGCGATCGCCAAGATTGCAGGGATCAAGCTGTGTGAGAGCTATAATCGCCAGTATGGTCGCGACTATCGCAGCGTCATGCCAACGAATTTATACGGCCCCAACGACAATTTTCATCCAGAGAATTCTCACGTAATTCCAGCACTTATTCGTCGATTCCATGAAGCGGTTCAGGCCGGTGACCCGGAGGTTGTTATCTGGGGAAGCGGCAAACCGATGCGTGAGTTTCTGCACGTCGACGATATGGCGGATGCGAGTGTTCATGTGATGAACCTTGAAGCGGGCTCCTATCAAGCCAATACCCAGCCAATGCTATCGCATATCAATGTTGGGACGGGCGTTGATTGCACGATCAGGGAGCTAGCCGAAACCATAGCACGGGTTACCGGTTTCGAAGGACGCCTGGTGTTCGATAGTTCGAAGCCTGATGGAACGCCGCGCAAACTCATGGACGTTAGTAGATTGAAATCTTTGGGTTGGCAGGCATCCATTTCTTTGGAGGATGGATTGGCGTCTGCTTATGAGTGGTTTCGCCATAATGTCGATAGCGTCCGGGGCTAAAACTGCCCTCACGTTTTAAATATCAGTTGGTTCCTAGAGTTTTCCTATGATTATCCCTGTTATCTTGGCGGGCGGGTCGGGCTCGCGCTTATGGCCCCTTTCCCGTCAGTTGAATCCAAAGCAGTTTCTTCCCCTGACCGATGACCGCACGATGCTTCAGGCCACGCTATCGCGTTTGAAGGGCCTTGATGTAGAGGTGCCATTGGTCGTGTGCAATGATGAGCATCGGTTTTTGGTAGCCGAACAGTTGCGTGCCATCGGTGTAGACAACGCCCAGATTCTTCTGGAACCAGTCGGGCGGAACACGGCCCCCGCGATTGCTCTGGCGGCAATGTCCGCAATGCAACGGAACCCTGAGGCTGTGTTGCTTGTTCTTGCTGCAGATCATGTTTTGAAAGACGAGCAAGCATTCCGAGCTTCCGTGAATACGGCTATATCGTTTGCCGAAGACGGAAAATTGGTAACCTTTGGCGTTACACCCACCGGCCCCGAGACCGGTT
>Ga0070724_10001340_pt1 | contig 14838 bp, 16 predicted proteins | sample tdDd001_FD_67278 | JGI IMG/M metagenome (GOLD analysis project Ga0070724, IMG submission 67278) | Marine sediment microbial communities from the Atlantic coast under amendment with organic carbon and nitrate - tdDd00.1 | ecosystem: Environmental > Aquatic > Marine > Coastal > Sediment | place... | reverse complement strand
TAACAATAACAATATTATTTTCCACTTATATGGCCTATTAATGCAGTTGTAGCAAAGGCATCAAACAAAGCCGGATCGTTTGCTTTAAGCTTATTACTACCGACTATGACATAATACTCGCTATTTTCAATACCGATAGGCTTAATGTGTTCCGTGTAGCTATTCCTTACCCCTTGTCCTATTTCCCATGTCCATGTAACGACTAAGTCCTCCGGACGTTTCTTGAAAATGAGTTTTCTATCTTTGATCTTAAGAAAACAGTTATCATCATTAATACTGATACTCACCTCACCATTAGACACATCAATGTATTCTCCTACCGACTCATTGAACTTATTCAACTCACTAATGATTGTGTCCCAAGCAGTATCAATTGAAACTTTCTTATCATACTCTTCTTTGAAAGACTCTTTAACCCATTGAGGAAACTTGCCAACAAAACCAGTATTGTTAATATCCATCTTTAATCCTCCTTTGAATAGCTACATGGTAATAATACCCTTATCACAAAGAGAATAACTATCCTCTAAGACGAAACATTCAAAAATGCTCCTCCCTATTAGACCTATCATCAATACTAAAAAGAGAGCCTTATCAGGCTCTCTCCTTTAACACATAAATTTCACTTAATCACAATTACCCAACCTTACGAGCAGCACCCTTATCAACATAACCATCAAAGAATTCCCTCGTCAGTTCAAACACTTTCGGACTAAGCAGAACCAGGGCAATCAGGTTTGGTATAACTGCTAAGCCAAGTAAAATATCAAGAACTGACCAAATCGTAGTGAGTCCACCAACTGCACCAATAAACGTGAATGGAATAAACGCTACACGATAGAACTTTCCAAGCTTTGCTCCACCAATGTAGTTGAATACACTTTCACCATAGTAGCCAAGTGTGATTATTGTTGAGTATGCGAAAAGTATGATTGTTATACTCACCAAAGTTTTAAGAATAGGCGAAATGGTTCCAAACGCCAAACTTGTAAGAATTGCTGGCGATGCGCCTGATTCTATAACGCCGCTTGTCATAATAACAAGTGCTGTAAATGTACAAATCATAAACGTATCGATGAATACTTCCGTGATGCCCCAAAGACCTTGTCTTACAGGGTGATCTGTTTTAGCTGAAGCATGGGCAATCGGTGCAGTACCTTGGCCCGCTTCATTTGAGTAAAGTCCACGAGCAACACCGAATCGAATGGCCTGAGACATAGCAATACCTGCCGCGCCGCCTCCAAATGCAACAGTACTGAAGGCACCTTTCACAATTAAAAGTAGAGACGCAGGAATACTAGTTACATTAAATGCTAATACGACAATACCGCCAAGAAGATACAGAACAGCCATCATTGGAACCAGCTTCTCCGTTACTTTTCCTAGTCTCGTAATGCCACCAAGTGAAACCAGTCCAACCAATACCATAAGGATGATTGCAGCAAATTTCGCATCAATATTTACGATTTCCATAAGATTGCTGACAAGCGCATTGGACTGAACCATGTTGCCGCCTATACATGCCAGTGCAATCGCGACTGAGAAAATACCGGCAAGAAGTTTAGAATTAAGGCCTTTGCTCATATAAAATGCTGGACCGCCGACAAATTCACCGTCTTCGTTCTTTTCACGGTATGCAATACTAAGCACGATCTCCGCATATTTCGTTGCCATACCAAAGAAGGCTGAGAACCACATCCAGAAAATTGCTCCAGGGCCGCCAAGTGCCAAAGCAGTGGCCACACCAACTATATTTCCGACACCTACAGTTGAAGCCAGTGCAGCGGTTACTGCCTGGAAAGGTGTGAGTGTGCCTTCTCCTTCGATATCGTCATCTTTATCGAAAATTCGGCCAAGGGTTTGCTGGAATGTGAATTTAAACTTTCCAACCTGTAAAAACTTCATTCTCACTGTAAAATATATACCAATGCCCAAAATTGTTACTATTAGCCATGGGCCCCAAATAAGTCCTGTTAGAGTTCCAATAATCTCGTTAAATTGATCCATTAAGCACCTCCGCTTGTACAGTTTTCAATAAATGCGTTGAATACCTTTAGGTAATATGAATTATGCTCCGTCATCATTTCTGGATGCCACTGAAGCCCAACAACAAATCTCTCTCCTCGGAGTTCGATCCCCTCTGCTGTTTGGTCATCTGCAAGCATTGATGCCTCAAAACCTTCACCAACCTTGTCAAGCGACTGATGATGGAAACTGTTTACACCAATCTTTTCATCCCCAAATATTGAGTGAAGCAATGAATCTTGTTTTACGGTTACTTCATGAATCGGATGATGTTTCGGTGAGCTTAAACATGCATGATTAAACGCTTCAGGCTTCTGATATTTCATATCTTGATGAAGTGTCCCGTTTGTAATAACATTGAGCACTTGGCATCCTCGACAAATTCCAAGAATCGGAATATTCATCTCAAATAACGCAAATTTTGATAACTCAATTTCAAATTGATCTCTCTTAGGCATAACTCCGCCAAGTTCTTTTTTCGGATACTGATTATAGTATTTCGGATCAATGTCACTTCCACCAGCGATGACAAGGCCATCCAACTTCTCTAGAAATGGTTTTATGTTTTCAACAGAAGTCATCACAGGCAAAACAACAGGTATGCCACCAGCAGCTTCAATTGAGTAGATGTAGTCATCCGCCAGCAATTGCCACTCTTGTTTTTTTGCACCTATGCTTGTTGCAATTCCATGTGAGTCGCTTGTTGAGTAATTTGATGTAATTCCGATTATTGGTTTCATTCTTTTAGCCCCTTAATATTATGAATAATTTTACTTTTTAATCACGTGATTATGATGTGTGTCGACATTTCTAAATATTGCAAGTATAATGCCAACTTTTGCATATGACTGAAAACGGCTATTTTTAGCGATTTTTATCAAAATTGTACAAAAATAATTGTCATTTTCCATTTGTCAATTTGTCAGATTGACAAATTTGAAACGAAACGGGCCTATAAATCAGTTATAATCAATAAAAAAATCCATTTGTCATCGTGACAAACGGATTCTCAAATTGACAAATTGTCTATTTCATTGATCTTATACGTCTATACAGAGTGGATAAACTAATGCCTAAGGTCTCTGCAACTTTCTCTTTTCCTTCAACTGTGTTTCCGAATAATTCAAGCAGGTCATGAATGCTGCTCTTCTCGTACAGCTTCAGGTTACTGTGATCCATTGTCGTTTTAACTCCAACAATACCGCTTAAAATGTTCTTCGGCAAACTTTGCTTGTTTAATTTCTCCGTACTCTCCATATGAACAGCGTACTCAATGGTATTTTCAAGTTCGCGGATGTTGCCCGGCCAGTCATATAAAAATAAAATCTGTTCAACTTCCCCTGAAAGACCAGTAATGGTCTTAGAAAACTCACGGTTAAACTTCCTGATAAAATGACGGGCAAAGACCAGAATATCTTCCCTACGGTCTTTCAACGCAGGTAAGTTGAGTTGAATAACATTTAATCGGTAAAACAGATCACTTCTAAATGACTTCTCATTGATCATCTCTTCTAAAGGTTTATTCGTAGCGGCCACAACTCTTATGTTCAATCGAATGGCATCCGTACTCCCCACCTTTTCAATTTGACCGTATTCAATCGCTCGTAATATTTTAGACTGAAGGTGCAGCGGCATGTCTCCGATTTCATCAAGGAAGAGTGTTCCGTTATTGGCAAGTTCAAACTTGCCCACTTTCCCGCCTTTTTGAGCACCTGTAAAAGCACCCGACTCATAGCCAAACAATTCACTTTCTATGAGGTTTTCAGGTATGGCTGAACAATTGATCGCAACAAATGGCCCCTGCTTTCGAATACTTAAATCATGTAGTGCCTTTGCGAAAAGCTCCTTGCCTGTTCCACTTTCACCTTGAATGAGAACATTCGAATCACACTTTGATGCATTTAAGGTGATCTCTTTACATTCATTTATACCGTCACTGATTCCGACAATGTGATTCAAATCAGACATGTTGTCCGAATATGAGTTCAAGTCGGAATCTGTATATGCTCTGCTTGACTCCATATCTGTGATTAAAAATAAAATATCAGACTGTGGAATACTATTTACTTTCTTTATTGTTAAATGGTACTTCTTGTTATTGTAAATAAAACTGGTATTCCGCTCACGATCCTTTTCAGAAGCAACTTTGAATATGTGATGAATATCATATTGTGGAAACACTTCTTTAATATCGGTATAACCATTAAATGTGATATTGTACAGTTCGTCAGCTTTGATATTCTTCAGTACGATATTGCCATTATGGTCTGCTAGAATGATCCCGTCATTAACGGTATCAAATATCGTGTACATGCGTCTATTTTCTTCATACTCCAACGCTTTTGAATACAACAAATCCGCCAAGTTCATCAGGTACGAAAATAAACTGGCTTCTCTTCTTTTCAGCTCTTCTTTTTTTTCAGGATCAAATGCCAGAATACTGATAGCACCCAGTATCCTATTTCTTCTCATTATAGGATAGATAATAGTCGATTCTTCCCTGCAGATACCACTGATCTCACAACCTTCACAAAATCGATGGCTTCTAGGTTCATGCATAACGACATGTTCACCAGTTTTTATAACATGAGCGGTCATTGTTGTTTCTGGTATGGTTAAGCCTTCAAACACTTTAAACTCACCAGTACCAATAATTCTTTTGAAATTATCATCTACGACGGAAAAATCAAAATCAATGACTGATTTATTCGTTTCGATTATTTGACATATAGTATCTTTAATTTCATTTAGCAGTGAACTCATTATTTTCACCTCATATTTATAGCAATCATTAGTTGTGTAATTTATCGTAGATTTAACACTGTCATTTTATGATCGATAAAGTCTTTCAGTTCATCAAAAGTCAAAATTCCTCGTTCTTCGCGCCTTTACATTATATTACACAAAATGAAATAATAAAATTAGTTTATCTAAACTGGGTAGTTAGTCATTCTGAGCACAAAAAACTCTCTCAATAAATCGAGAGAGTTTTTCTTAATTTGATACTTTCTACCACTCTATATTGCCTGTTTCACCTCATCCAACAAATAATCATGAAGCACCTTCTCAAGTGTTTCATCATCTTCGTGTTGGTTTCCAAAGTGATTGGTATGCAATCCTTCATACTCTTCATGGGTTTCTTCTTTTATATGTTTTTCTTGATAATTAGTCATTGTCATACGCTCCTTTAACTTCACTAAAAAGATCCACATTAATTTTTACCCTATAATTAATCATGCAAACGTTATAGCACAATAGTAGATTTTTTCACTATCTTTACTTCTTCTTTCTACTTGATCCACGAACCAATCTAAACAACAACAGTATTAACAAAGTAACCCCAGCACCAATCAAATACTCCCTATACTGCTGCAACAAGGCCATCAAGTCAAAAATAACCTCTGGGCCGTTATCATAGAATTCATCTTCCCACCAAGCATTTTGAGGTTTACTAATTTGCTTAAAACCATCTTCACCTACAAGCTGAACAGTTTGCCCTGCTTTTAGGTTGGCTGTACTCACCTTGTCTATGCCAGCACCGTGAATTGCAGCGAGTTCACCTTCTATACAATGTACAATGGGTTCTGCTCCTGCTACAACAACGTACTCTGTTTGGTATCCACGAACTATTTGTATCTTTTTAGAGGCCTTTAAGACCGTTTCAAAATGCTTGCCTGAACCAGATTGCGTACTGAATTTTGCTGAGCCTTTGTCTAAACTCACCCGCATAACATGGGGTGATGCGTATTCAAAATAGAGTTCTGTATGGGCATCCATCTCTACTGTTCCAAAGACAGTATTGCCTGATTTAAGAAGTATGGTCAATCTGCCTTTTTCTGTTCTAAGATCATCAAGCAAGTCAATCCGTGGTGTTTCATCTACTGAAATCTTTTTCCAGTACATATCGTCTTTCACATAGTTTGGATTGGTCATATAAACATCACCCTCCACACTATAGACTTTCATATCCACATAATTAAACTCACCTACTGGTATGTCTTCTCTAAGCCAATCTACAATTTGTTTAAAGACACCCGCATCTTCTGTGAGCGGTGGTCCCCAGTAATTCACGGCTGTCGAATGTGTTAGTCCTGGAAACTGAACACTATGCACTCCATTAAGAAGGGCTGAAGTGTCTGTCACAACTCCGTCTCCAAGCATGGTGCCTGTGCCATAAATCAAGCCATACTGCACTTTTGGGTCAAGGTGTGTGCCCGCTTTTTCATTTCTATTTAAAGCAAGTATAAACGGAGACTCAGAATAAAGCTGGTCTGCGGCCTCTTCGTGTTTGTCCATATAGCTGGACAGTCCCCAACCGCCCAAATGATCCAGACTCCCACATCCATGATTCGGTGTGCCGACCATGATCAATTTTCTAATATTGTTTTCGTATAGATCCGGTCGATCACTGATCAAATGGCGGCTGATGAGTCCACCCATGCTGTGGGCCACAACATCCACTTTATCTGTTTTAATACCATTCTTTTCATACTCAAGAATCTTATTTTTAATATGTTCTGAAAGCCCCTTTGACTGGGCAGGAATACTTTGCCCACTCTCGTCTTTAAAGTAATAGGCTTCACGAACAGTGTCATAACCAAGGGGTTTTAAATGTGCATCAAGCTTTGCCCATGTGGATGCATCTCCAGTAAATCCATGAACCAAGACAACGGGTGGATTTTGCACTTGAATGGGTTCTTTTAGTGTTTTAACTTTCTCACCCTCAACATAAACCTCTACAGTCACATGATCAGTCACTTTTGATGTATCTGTTTTAATATACTCTAGCGGCTTATACTCAAATTTCACCTGACCTGATTTACTTATTTTCTTTGCTGTATCTATTCCGTCAATTTTGCCGTGTTCAGGTTCTTTCACAACAATAGAGCCTGAAAAAGAACTGCCTAAGTCTAGAACCAATTCTAAACTTGAATCTGCACCTGCGGTTACGCCTTTATAGGCTGTATCTGAATCTGGCGCTTTTTCTAGAGTCAAATTAAAACTATAGCTTTTGACAGGCTCTTCTTCAGTCGTTATTTCTTCTTCGGCTTCAAGCTCAGAATACTCAATACCACGCATCGCGTCTTCGATTCTATTTGCCAATTGTTCAATGTCTCTTAGGTTTTTATCACGATCTATCAGGTCTAAATTGTAAGCGCCTATCGTGAGTCTAAAAGAACCATAAACCCACTCTGCTTGTGGAATCACATAGTTCTCTTCACCATCATGCTGATACTGACGAATCATGGTTTGACGCCCACCTATAGTAATCTCTTGCGCGCCAGCTGTCTTGAGTCTATTTATAAAAGTGAAGTCACCCTCTTGAAAGTCATAGGTTATGGAAATATAATCATACAACTGCGTATCATCCTTAAACAGAAATGTATCTGTCATGACTAGAGGTTGGCTTAAGTCACCTGACTGATCCTCGCCACCTGAGTTATACAGTTCAAGCTCATATGAGCCACTCATATTTCGAATCGCGTTCACCACATCCTGCCTTGTACTGGTGTTCGCATAAAGTGCACCTGTGAATAGACTTAAGAACAGAATGACCATAATCCCGATTGATCCCAGTCGTTTCATCAAATCGTCTCCTTTTAAGGCGCATACGCTCAGTGTGCCTCTAATCTATTTATTCCCTAATGCGTAATAATCAAACTTGGCTTAGGTTGCATCAGACATAGTGGCTTTAAGATTATTCTTATTTTCATTTTTGGGTAAAAAGATGTACATATATGCGTTGTATTGTTCGTATGGGAAGTGAATTGGGAGGGTTTATGAGTAAATACTGTCACAAATGTGGTCATGAAATGCACCCTGGGGAGGTGTATTGCAGTAATTGTAAAGCCATGTCAAATGAGGAGCTCACCCCTGAACGTATTGCTGAAATACAAGCAAATAACAAGACTAATAAAAAAGGCTGTTTTGGTTTTCTCGCTATTGTCATTCTGGTTATGGCTGGTTTTGGAGTTCTTTGGTTCGTTGGTGGTGAGGAAGTTGCTAGTTCCATTGTTCTCATTCTTGTTTTTGCTGTCATCAATTTCATTCTTTTTATGCTCAACAAACAAGAAAAAACACTCAAAACGAGCTATTACAAATTGACCGTGAAAGATAACTTGGATGATGTGGATGAGAAATGCCCGAATTGTAATGCGGTTTTTGATGATAATGACAAGTTCTGCGGATCATGCGGTGCTCAAATACAACAAAAGGGGGTCAATTAACCTATGAGTGTTCTAATATTTCTGGCCCTTGTTATTATGGCCATCGTTCAATTTATAATTTACAAACGCAAACAGGCTAAGTTCAATTTCAGTGAGTCTCAGGCTAAGATTCAAGAACTATTAACTGCACTGGGTGCGGGCAAACAAAAGTATACAGACCAAGCCGGCCGTACAATTCTAATGATTGCCTGTTCCGAATCCAATGAGACTAGAAAAGGTGAACTCAGTTTCTTTGATGTGATTAAAAAATCTGTTGAAACAGGTATTCGAGTGAATGCTAAGTCTCTAAAAGACGGACAAACGGCACTGGCATATGCAGCAGCTCAACCTTATAACTCAGATGTAGTTGCTTACCTGCTTAAAGTCGGATCTGATGTATCTGCAAAAGATCACAATGGCCGCACACCTCTTTTTGCAGCTGTTGAAAGCTCTGACATGACGACGTATACTTCTATAGTAGATCGTGCACCAAAGGTGGATCAAACCGACAACCGCGGTTTCACACCTCTCATGGTTGCATCAAAGAATATGTGTATTCCTGTTATCCGTGACCTATTAGATCGAGGTGCAGACGCAAAGCTAACGAATAAACAAGGTGAAAATGTTTATGATATTGCAGAAAAACACAAGTATGAACACATCAAACGCGGCGGAAACAGTGCTCATCCCGATCAATATGGTGAACACAATCACGGGATCAAGGAAATAGTCCGTGAGCTGAACTGCATTGTTAACGACAAACGGTTTAAACCTCAAAAGTATGTGGCACCAATTCGAGAATCTGGTGAGGATGTGGGGGATTAATATGAGTGACAATAAATTCAACTGGAAAAAAGCGCTTAAAATTATTCTTTTGGTTGGCCTTATCGGGGCCGGTATTTACGTTGCGGTCATCACAGCAGGCGTCGTTATGATTTTCAATTCTGCGTCTGACCACACAGAACTCATAGGAGAAATTCACCTTCCAGATAAAACATTCCATGTAAATGAACCTATCCCGCTTGAACTCCTTGTGCCTGATGATCTAGAAGGTATTTATGATCTAATGTGGGACTACCAGCTTGAAGATTCTGATGAAATCGGATTTGAGTACTTGATCGAAGGTGTAAATCTTAATGATCAGTTTACTGATAAAGAACTGAGTACCCTCTTTGAAAAGGATGTAGTGAATACAAGCCGTTGTGCTGTATTTACGCCAGAAACCAAAGGCAAGTATACAATTAATGTGGCTGGATTTTTTAAGCAAACAAATCCGCAAGGCATCACTTCTATTGAGGTGATTGTGAATGAATAAAGTGAACTTCCTACAGAAGATGAAAGAATGAGACATTAATAAAGCATACATGTGTTATACTCTTAAAAGACAGGAGTGATCACATGTTCTTAGCACTAGGAATAATTGTAATAACATTTGGATTTTTCTTTTTATCCCTTGGAATGTTATTCATAAACTATGATATGTCCCCGCTTAAGTTTTTCGTGAAACCTGAAGATGTTTTCACGCGGTATAACTTTGGCATAAAAATAATGATCCCAGGTTTTATATTGTTCTACTTGGCATCAATAATTCTGAATCAATAAAGAGAGGCCCTCATTTTATTAATGAGGGCCTTCATGTTTTTTGAGTGTTCTATCTATGCGCTTTGTTCTTCAATTTCAATATTATTGATTTCAGATGAAACACTTCTCAGTACATTTCCTAGCTTAATATAGTACCCTACGCTGAGTATTAGATAATTAACCGCAATAAGAATAAATATACTTTTTAAGCTGAGTGTACGGTATGTATTCATTATCCATAGCAAACTTAAGACTAAAACTGTGACAACGCTTGTGAATTTGAAAATCCACCCCTCAAAGCTTAATCCATTAAGTGTGTACTTTAAAATCATGTGCGGTACATTAAACAGTTGTGCAATACAAACAACCAGTATAATGCCACTTGCTGCTAAATGAAGTTCTTTTTCAGGTGTGATCAGTGAAAATACCAACCCTGAGTCCCATGACAGTACTGCAAATGAACAGAATGTTATAAAAGCAAGTATTGAGCAAGCAATTTTAAGTACATCTCGTATGATGGCATACTCTCCAGATCCCTTTGATTTCGACACGATTGTCATAGTCGCATTTCCGTATGCATAAACTGGCAGCAGCAACATATTTACAATAATGTTCATAAGGCCGTATGCACCCAATTGAACAACGCCAAGGCTAGATATAATGGCCGTAATCACCAATACAAATACTGTGGACTCTAAAAAGTCCTGACAGACCAGTGGCACGTATGATTTACCAATTTGCTTTAACACAGGCCCGTTGTAATACAGCCTCAATTTAAACTTACCTGTATGTATGAAGTAGCAGATATAAATCACCAAACTCACTGCAAGTCCGGCAATCGTACCTATTGCAGCTCCTGCAACGCCCATTTCTGGGAAACCGAATTTACCAAATACCAGTGTATAATCGACAGTCAGGTTAACGACATTTGAAATCATACTGCTATAAACCAGTACCTTAGGCAGCTCTGAAGACTTAAAATATGATGAAAACACAAATATGAGCATATTCAGCCCAAGACCTAAAGAAGCGATTCTAAGATACTGCATACTTACATCTGCCACACTTGGCGTCATGTCAAAGAAGTCTATTAGAAATACGCGTCCAAAGATGTTAGACACTCCGAAAAATAATATGCCCAGTGCAATACTTATTGAAAATGCCGTGTTGAATAGTTTACTATAGTCTTCATATTTCTTTTCACCTAATAGGCGTGAGCCGTGAATATTAAGTGTTAAACCTATGATTCCAAGTGTCCCGGTTAGGTAGTATAGAATATTCGAAACTGTGGTTACACCAGTATACCCTTCAAGGCTTGTACGACCTACAATGGCTTGATCGCCAATTGTAAATATGAATCCCATTAAGTATGTTAATAGTATTGGAAGCGCTAAGTTATTAAGTCTCTTCAATGTGCTATTTTTTGTGATAAGTTTTTTTGTGATGTTCATAATTGGCTCATCCATCCTTCATTAATATCTATAATCAAACATTTACAGTATACATCCAATATTATACAAAGTCATTATATATTGTATATTATTGTAATATTAATAAATAGAAAATGAGTCCGGACTTATCGAATGTCAATCATCTTAGTTGCAATTTTGTGCGCAAATGTACGATCGTGTTCCACAAATATAATTGTAGGTTCATATTTTAGAACGGCTTCTTCAAGCTGAATTCTGAAATGATAGTCCATATAGTTAAGAGGTTCGTCCCATATAAACAGTGGTGCATCAGATGATAGAGCACGGGCGATATCCAGCTTTTTACGCTCGCCTTCACTCAGCGTTTCAATGCGCCTATCTAAATACGCCACATCCATATTAAAGTAATCAAGCATACGTACAAATCCCGTTAACTCGGTTTTATACTGCTCTAAATAGTCACTCACCAGACCTTTAAGTACGGGCATGTCTTGATACGCACGAGAGATTCTCAATTCTGAATGTTTGTGAATATACCCTTCACGGGTTGTTATTTGACCATTTAGTATGTCTAGAAGCGTCGATTTTCCTGCGCCATTTTCACCACGAAGCCAAATACGATCCCCTTTATTGATTTCAAAACTCATTTTATTTAGAATTACTTTTGTTCCGTATGAAAAACTCATATCATGTACTTTCAAGTAATTTTGCGCACGGATATCTGTCTGTCTAAGCTCAAGACGACGTACTTTTTCATACCCGCTTAACAGATTTCTCGCTTCGTCAAGTTTATCTGAACGACGTTTTTCTAGGCTCTTTGCTCTTTTCATAAGACGTGCTGAACGTGCGCCAACAAATCCTTTATCCATTGCTCCACTTTTTTGTTTTTCTTTATTAACAGAATAACCACGCGCAATCAATGCAGCTTTTTCAAGCTGCTTCGTTTCTTTGGTCAGCTTTTCTTTTTTACTCAGTTCAAATGATTCAAACTGTCTTCGGTTCTCATCCCAACTGCTGTAATTTCCTTTTTCAATTGTAATCTCATTTTTTCCAATCGCTAAAATGTGGTCGCAGCAATCATCGATAAATGCCTGGTCGTGAGACACAAGTGCAAACCCGCTTTTGTGACTTAAATAGTCCGAGAGTTCTGCTCTCCCCAGCATATCTAAATGATTGGTCGGCTCGTCTATCAGCATGTAATGTTGGGGTTTTAAAAACATAGCTGCTATTTGTACTTTTGTGCGTTCGCCACCCGACAAAGACTGATAAGGCCTGCTGAGTATTTCAGGGCTCATGTTTAAATGATACAACTCTTTTTTGATGAGTGTGTCTAAGTTATAACCCTGATAATACTCATAGAGTTCCATTAGGTCGCCGTAACGTATTAAGCTCTTTTCATCGGTACACCCTGTAAGGTATTCCATTTCAGCTTCAATTTGGTCAATGGGGCCAATGAGTTCTCTAATTACTTTTAGAGTTAATGCGTTTTTATGTTCAACTGTTAACGGAAACATCGTTACATGTTCAGGTAACTTCAACACACCCGATTTTGGACTATAGTGTTTGGCTAAAATATTAAGTAATGTCGTTTTTCCACGGCCATTTCGGCCTATGATTCCAAGCCTCCAAGAGGCGTCAAGGTGTAGTGTCACATTCTCAAATACGGGTTTTAATGCGCCCTCATACTGGAATGTCATATTATCTAATAAAATTGATGTTGTAATCACCGCCCATTTCGATTTAATAATATGGTGTTTCTTTTGATTAAATTCTATTTACTATCGTTTAATATTATTATTCGTTAAAATTTATTGAATGTCAAGGTTTGGATTGGAAAAATCATGAAAAACGCCCTAGTACTTGGTAAGTACTAGGGCGTTGGATAATACTTGGATTAATTAACTAATGGAAATAATATACTTTTCAAGATCAATTCGTTGGAGTGATCTCTAAGCAGTTTTGTATCATAGTTATCCTCTAAGTCATCGCTTAAGGTATCGTAATGGGAATTTTTTCTTCAATGAGTGACTCGTTTATCTAGATATAATGTGATACTTTTCTGGTAAAGAAGGATCTTCTCTTAACATACTAATAATTCGTTTCGCAGGACCGCTTGGAGAGTTTATTCCAGACTCCCAAGCTTCCACTGTCTTTTTAGAAACACCAATGAGTTGTGCAAAGATCACTTGTGTTAATTTCATATTTTCTCGAATTGCCTTAATTTCTATCTTAGAGAAATCTTCGACTGGCTCAACTGTTAATTTATCCGTTCTAGCAACCAATTCACCTTTTTCTATCTGAACTGCTTGTTCAAGGCCTTTAGTCAAACTATTAAATACACTCATAGATCAACGTCTCCCTTCGTTCGCAGCACTCTTTAACTGCTTAATAAGTTTCTTTACCTCTGCTTTTTCAGCATCTGACAAACTATCTTTATCACTCTTTGGATATGCTGTTATTAAATATACTTTTTCATGCACTACTAAGTCTACATAAAGAACTCTTATACTTCCACTTTTACCCGACATTTATCAAACTCAGGTGTCATTATAAATATGCGAGTCAACTTTATCCCGTCCTTTAAATGATATTTGATACACTTACATTACACCCTATTAAATAGGGTGTAACAAGTTTTTCATAATCTCTGTATTTTATCCGCAAAGATTTATACATGCTATTCTAATCGCATAATTATGATTCTGCAGTGAATTTTGTTTTTCTAAAAATGGTCGAAAGCGATGTAAAAGCTCAACATTGTAATATTAATAAATAAAAAGTCTCCAATCACTATCCGATTGGAGACTCTCAAAAGTACATTTACACTCACGCTATTTTCTTATGATTTCATTACTCACTCTGATAAACCAGTACATACTCTTCACTTGAGTACGTATAAATGCTATCAATATCTTCGACAAGTAGTTCTTCAAACGATTGTGTACACTGAATACGTGCACAAATACCACAGCTCGAACTCAATTTCCTCGGAACTGGCATTAACTCACTGTCTATTGCCTTCGTCTGGCATAATTTATTGAATTTCAATGCCGCACTATGGGTGTAAAACGTCACTAAGTAATTGGTCATCTCTATGTCCTGACTTCAATTCTAAAATCATCACCCATAGCTTGTACTTTATAAGAGTAACTTTTACTCTTCAAAAACCGCTGGACATTGGCCTTTGCCACTTGAGTGTCAACAAGCACTACAAGTTCACTCGGCTGAGCTGCCACAGCTTTTTTTGTCATCAATACAGGTTGTGGGCATGACATGCCTCTTGTATCTATCACGAACATATTAATCCTCCTTAAGCCGCATCCTTCGAGAGCACACTTGAATTCATCGTTGACACCAATAAAAGCACTGCAAAGCAAAGTCCCAGTGCAACCATACCATTTGTGGGTACACCTTTAGGAGAAGCTGCAAGGCCAAAGTTATGGGCAAACGCCGCACCTACAACAAGTCCAAGAACTGTCACAGCAGAATCTGTATTGCCTTCACCTGACAAAATGAGTTGTCTCAGAGGGCAACCACCCAAAAGAACAGAACCCCATCCAACAACCAACATACCAAGGAAATTCCAAATGCCATCA
>Ga0070724_10001339_pt1 | contig 14854 bp, 14 predicted proteins | sample tdDd001_FD_67278 | JGI IMG/M metagenome (GOLD analysis project Ga0070724, IMG submission 67278) | Marine sediment microbial communities from the Atlantic coast under amendment with organic carbon and nitrate - tdDd00.1 | ecosystem: Environmental > Aquatic > Marine > Coastal > Sediment | place... | reverse complement strand
TATGCAGTATTTTTATATTGCTATTTGTATTTGGGGGACTTGGATTTACCGAAACATTTGAAACCGAACTCTACGTGGGTCAAACACTTGGACTTCGATCAAAAATTATCACTGAGTCTGGAATTGAGGTTGACGAAGATGTTATATGGTCTACATCTGACAGCTCTGTAGCAAGTGTAAAAGAAGGTATTATAACCGCAAAATCTAAAGGAGATGTCACTATTAAAGCTTCTGTTGAAGAAGGGGCTTCTATTAGAGATTTCACTGTGTATATTCGAGTCAAATCCACTGTTAAATCAGTTGAGCTTAATGTTCCTAAAGACACTATTTATGTCGGTGAGTATATTACGGCAGATTATACGATTGTTCCAGTAAGCAATTTACCACTTCCAGCTCATGAGAAAGTCACATTTAAGTCTTCAGATAGTGCTATATTTACAGTTGATAAAGATGGGCTCATTTACGGAAAAAGTAGAGGCAGCGCCTATTTATCTATTGAAACCGAAGATGGCAAACGTAAACAATCTCAAAAAATAACAGTTGAATCTATGGTCACTAAAATCAAAATTGACCAGTCACCACTGACAATTTACGTAGGTGAAAAGACGTCTTTATCCGCATCGATAACTCCAGAAAATGCACTAAACAAGAATTTTTCCTGGTCATCCACGAGTAAATTAGAAGTCTCGAAAGAAGGTCAGGTCACAGGACTCGCTGAAGGTATTGGATTTGTTTCTGTCACATCAGATGATGGTTCAAAAAAGGACTCTATTAAAATTGAAGTCAAATCTATGGTAAAAGGGATAAAAATTCTTGGTGGCGAGGCGCTTATTGATGATGATCATGAAAAACATCAGCTTTCAGCTGAACTCATTCCTAAAATTGATGACGTGCCACCTATTGAAGACGGAGTAACTTGGTCTTCAAATAAAACTCATGTGGCCACAGTCTCAAGCAATGGCCTTGTTACAGGTAAGCTCAATGGATACGTAAACATCACCGCCACATCTGTTGATGGTAAATATACTGATACAACCACTATACGAGTTAATATAACCGGTAAAAATGATGTATATCCTGAATCAATTCAATTCGTGAATCCACCAGATAGAGCATTTGTCGGTGAAACTTTGTTTTTCATGTATGATATAGATCCCGAAGATATCACAGAGGACAGACTCGATATTGATATATATGGAGGAGATGGAGAACTGAATAAAGAGGATGGACTCATTGAGTTTACACCTTATGACGAAGGTCGCTATACAATCGTCATGGAAACTGAAAATGACCTGAGAATTTCCAGCACATTCAGTGTTCAGTCCTGTTTAGAAGGCATTGATGCCCTTCCTGGCTCATTGCTAAAAGGCAAAACCTCAGGTAGATATTCCATATACCTTGGTCAAACAGGATCACTTGATCACAAATTATTACAATCTAAATTCGCACCAAGTATTCTAATTGAAGACGTTAACTGGTCTAGCGGCGACACAGGTATTATCTCAATAGATTCAGATGGGAGTTATACCGCAAAATCTGTAGGAGAAACATATTTATTGGTACGATCCAAAGACAGCAATTTCCAAGATGTTATAAGCATCGAAGTACTTCCTATGGCAAGTTCCGTTAGTTTACCAGCATATGCTGAAGTGGGACTCAAAATGGAATATCACCCACTCCCATTTTTCACTCCTGTAAAGGACTTGTATTATGGATATAACGACGTCCTCAATCAAGAGTATGAAATTGAAATTGAAAATCTATACGTCTCCGAAGCTTTTCTTAAAAGTGAAAAAGACTATGAAGTTAAACGACAAAAGAGAATTAATGACCTCATTAAGAATGACTTTGGCTCTGAAGAAGACCTTCGAGAAGAACTTAATGATAGTAAAGACCGTGTCACTGATATTCGATCATTCTTAAGTTCAGACAATAGTGATTTTGTCAAAATAAATTATAACGATAAAACATTACTGGGACGTGACTTCAAAACCCTTGATATCGCTCAGATAAAAAATAATGCTTTTATTGCCAGTTTCGTTTGTAAAGCCGATTTAAAAATCATTACCGAAGACGGGGAACTTGAAGATACAATGACAGTTTTTGCAGACTCAGAAGTTTCAGAACTTCTTGTTTATGATGAGTCTGGCAATTTAATCAGCTACAACACTGGAGTAGACCCGAAGACATCTCAAATACAGACTCAAAATGCCAAGGCTGAAGCCACCTTAACAGCTGAAGAAGATTACCAATCCATAATTGATGCATTAAAATCCAATTACGCTGGCTTAACACCCTCTCAAATGCCTTCAGACAATGCCATTTTAGCTGTTGAAGAATCACGTTCATTCAACCTTGTTCAAAGCAATTTTGAGGATGATTTTAAACGTAATATCACCAGACTTGAAATGGTTAAACTGTGTATTGGCATACTTGATATTTATGTAGAAGATGGGATAACAAGTTATCCGTTCAATTATTTCACTGACACAAACGATAACAATGTCACAAAGGCGTATCAGTATGGTATTGTATCAGCTTCATCAGATCGTCTTTTTAATCCAAATGAAACCATCACCAGAGAAGAAATGACTTATATGTTGTATAAAACATTGATTGCCACTGAAAAATCTCTCGACTCAGAACGTGCACCAGAGCGTGGTGATTACTTCAAGGATGAGGATCAGATTTCTACAATGTATCAAAAAGCCGTTGGACAATTGTCTTATTCACACACTGTTGTGACAGGGATTACGGATGATATGTTCTGGCCTCAAACAAATTGCCAGATTGAGTCCGCTCTCGTTTATGCGATGAATCTAATAAGAAGTATAGAGTAATTCGAAAGTAAAAGGATTTGAAAATATGAAACATGATAAAACACTTGGCGCCATCGCTATGATATTGGGGGCCATCTTATATGCATCCTTATCAATTGGTATTCGACTATTATACGCACAAGGGGTTCCAGAAAGTAGCGTCACCCCCATATTTACGATCGTGGTCGCACTGAGTGCCACAATATGGTCAATTGTATTTCATAGAGACGCTCTCGCTGTACCACGCGTACAATGGTTTCCACTCCTATTCCAAGGATTAATTGGTGTTGCAGCAATGAATTTTCTATACTATAAAGCACTTGAGATACTGCCAGCCTCTATCGCGATAATGCTGCTTTTTCTTAATCCGGTTTTTATATTCATATTCCACTGGGTTGTGGAACGAAAAAAACAACCAATAAAACGATTTGTCGCTCTTGGTCTTGTTATACTTGGTTTACTTGCCATCAGTGGTATTCTTACGGAGTTTATTACAGGCACGAACTCAATCGAGCTCCCCTTGTATGGAGTTGTATTAGCGACTTCAGCAAGTCTCTGTTATGGATTTATGCAACTTAATGTAGAAAGACGACTAGGTGGTATTAAGCCCGCTGTAATCGCCATGTATTCTTCTTCGGCAGCGTCTTTTGTACTCGTACTGATCTATGGTCCGAACAATATTATGAACTTTAATATAACCACTGAGTCCATACTCAGTCTAACGTTATTAGGTGTATTCACAGGTTTAGCACCGCTTCTTCTTATATACTTTGCCCTCACTAAAATTGGCGCTTTCACCACCAGTATGATCGGCACCATTGAACTTCCTGTCACAGCTCTACTGGGCTACATATTCCTTTCAGAGCAGCTTTTGAGTGTGCAGTGGATTGGTATGATTTCTATTTTGATCGGTGTTGTACTTGTTCAAAGTCAAAAAAAGTGAAAAATAAAAGGGGCTGCTATTGAGCAGTCCCTTTTTTGTAGTTATTTCGTATTCTGTTCCATCTTCATAAGTACTTTTCTGAATATTCTACGCTCCTCATCATTAATGTCCGCATATAGCGTCTCAAAAATATTTTCAGAAATCTCCATAATACCCGACTTCAAGTCAGCACCTTTCGCGGTTAAAAACACGAGAACTGAGCGACTGTCTTCGGGATTTTTTCTGGTCTCAACATATCCAAATTTAATGAGTTTGTTGACCAATGTCGTAACGGTAGACCGATCACGACTAATATTGTCTGCGATCTGGCTCTTTGACATTTCTCCATGCTTGAACAACTCAACTAGAATATCTCCATGAGATGGCACAAGACCATCCATACCAAGAGCTTCCATTTCATTCACAAGCATCCTATTCAAATTCTCGCGAACACGGCTTATAAGTGATATTGTATTATCTATTTTCATAGGCTCATTATACTTTGGTGTCCAAGTAATCTCAAGTCCTAATTTTTTACGCACAAAATGAAAATGGATCATTTCAAATGAAACGATCCATTTCCGCCATATTTTTTACTATTGAAGGGGTAGTACAAGCTGAGTCGTAAGGATCTGATTTTCATCATTCACCCGAATTTCCAGTGCTTCGCCATCTTTAAGATGAACACGAATTTCCTTATCAACTTCAATATAGATGAGTCGACCTCTATAATGAAGTTGAAAGGCATATCCAGACCAGTCCTCTGGACACCACGGGCGCAATGATAACCCTTGATCTGAAGATATACGCAGTCCTGCAAAGCCGTAAAGCATAGATAATGCTGTACCCGCCAAATTGGCCATATGAAGGCCGTCTCGCGTATTTCCATGGGTATTCTCAAGATCAAGCTTTAATGATTCTTTGAAGTAATTATACGCCCTACCTTTGTATCCGACCCGCGAAGCCATAATACCATAGACACAAGCCGAGAGTGACGAATCATGCGTTGTAATTGACTCATAGTAATCATAGGATTTGACCATTGTTTCTATATCTGAGTATTCCTCTAAGAGGAAATGTGCAAGAACGGTATCTGGCTGTTTTAACACCTGATACCTGTATATTGTAAGTGGATGATAATGAAGCAACAACGGATAATGACTCTCTGGTGTGGCATCAAAGTCCCATACTTTTTTATTCAAGAATGAGTCATCTTGCATATCAATTCCTAATTTCTCATCATGCGGTAAATACATAGACTCTGAGGCTTTCTTCATCAATTCTATGTCACGTTCACTTAAATCAAGCTTTGACATCAGACTCAGAAGAGACTCAGGTTCATCTTTTCTTAACAGATCGTGCATTTTCACAGCCCAATCCAAATTGTGTTTTGCAAGAGCATTTGTGTAGTAATTATTATTAACAATGGCTGTGTATTCGTCAGGGCCAGTAACACAGTCAATCTTGAATAAACCATTTTGGAAATGACCTATATCTAGCCATAGAAGGGCTGTTTCAAGTAAAACTTCTGCTCCGTAATCGCGCATGAAATCTAAGTCTTCTGTATAAAGATAGTTCTGAATGAAGGCATGAGCCACATCACCATTAATATGATATTGTGCTGTACCCGCTGGATAGTATGCAGAGCACTCAATTCCTGAAATGGTTCTCCATGGAAACTTCACACCACGTGTATGTCCAAGTTCTTTTGCTCTTGTCCTTGCAGCTTCTAACTGATTGTATCTGTATAGCAGAAGATTTCTAGAAATTTCGTTTTGATTGGCTTGAAATGTAGGCAAGACATAAATTTCTGTATCCCAGAAGTAGTGTCCCTCATATCCTTCACCAGACAATCCTTTGGCCGAAATATTGCTAAACTTATCACGGCCCACTGACTGATACAGCTGATATAAATTATAACGAATCGCAAGCTGATCTTCTTCATGACCCCTAATTTCAATGTCTGAAGAATCCCAAAATAGACTCACAACAGCTTCTTGCGTCTCCAAATGCTCCGAGAAATCAAGATTTAGAACAGCCTCAAGTACATTTTTTGCATGAGCATCAGGATATGAGCATCTTAAGCCATCTGTATAAACATTATACTTAGTGAATTCAACTCGACCTTCACCCTCATAAGCCATCGCCAACGTCATTGACCCCGCGCCACAGTCTAATATTTCTGTTTTATCTGTACCTATCACTTTATGTGATGTGGCACAAGACATCGCAATTTTAGAATGTACCGTTTCAAAAGACGCTGACATAACATTTTCTCGAATACCATACTGAGTCACATTCAGAAGCCTTGCGTGTTCACTTCCAACTCTAGGATCATCCGTATTCACATAGTTGGTCACATCACAATCCATAACTGATGTGATTCGAATTCGGCCTTCAAATACAACTTCTATATGCTGTAAAAATAGCTCTTTTACATTTAAGGAAACCAAACGTTTGAAACTGATCTGTGCTTTTTTTCCGTTTTCCAATTTATACATGAATGATCTTTCTGAGTAGCCTTTATCTAAATGTAAGACTCTCTGAAAATTCTCATGAGATTCATTAAAAAGTGAAACGGTTTCTCCATCAAGTTCAATAATGACAGTTTGTGTATCTATCAAATTGGGTTGCTTGTCTTGGAATTCCGGGAATCCATACAATTTCTCAGGATGCCTTACAGGCAAAGTATCAAATAACCCATTAATGTACGTACCTCTAATGGAATTTGTATGATCTGAGTACCCTTCCTCAAAACAGCCCCGCACGCCTAGATATCCATTGGCCAATGTGAATAGGCTCTCATTGACCTGTAATTGTTCTCCACCTAGAGCGTTATTTTGGTATTGCCACATAACTCATGTCTCCTATTCTTTCACTGCACCCGATGTCAATCCTGAAATGATCTGTCTTTGGAACAGAATTACTATAATTAATGTTGGTATTGTTACGACTACAGTTGCCGCAGTCACCTGTCCCCAGAATATTTCAAACTGTCCTCTTAAGTACGATATCGCTACAGGAGCCGTATGATAACTGGCATTAGAATTCAATGTCAAAGATAATAAAAATTCATTCCAGACCCCGATAAATGTTATGATCGCCGATGTAAATAGACCAGGTAATGTCAGTGGCAGAATGATTTTTGTAAAAGTCTCCCACTTTGATGCACCATCCATAAAAGCGGACTCTTCCATTTCCTTTGGAACTTTTGAGAAATGCGTTACCAAAATGTAAATGGCAACAGGCAGTGAAATCATTGAATAAGGCAGACAGATCCAGAATGAATTTGTCCAACCCAATGCCACAAAAGCTCTGTAAATAGGGCCTACCACGATCATTTGCGGAAACATTGATGTGCCTAATACGACAGCTAAAAGCAGGCGTTTTCCTACAAATTTAAGACGCGCAATCGCATAAGCACAAAACGCTGCAACAAAAGTAACGTAAAGTGTTGTCACACATGAAATAATCACACTGTTTTTAAGTGAATTAAGAATGTTGCCTTGGTACAATGCTCTATAATGTTCAAGTGTTGGCTGATCTGCCACCAATTTTAAAGCACCCTTACCAAAAATCTCTGTTTCAGGTTTAAATGATGTTATAAGCACCCAAATAAATGGGAAAACAATGATAAACAGATAGAGCGCAATGGCTGTATAGAACAATCTTTTCGTCTTCTTATTTTCCATACGATCACCCCTCATCCGAAATCAATTGAACATCTAAGAATTTAATATATACATAGGATATAATACCAACAATCACAGCCATAACTAAGACCACGGCTGAACCATATCCGAACCTAGTTTGAGCAAACATTGCTTTATAAGCATAAATAGAAATTGACTCTGTTTTACCGCCTGGTCCACCACCTGTAAGTACATAAATCAAGTCAAACACACGGAAGGCGTCAAGTGTTCTAAATAAAAGCGCAACCATAATTGATGGTTTAAGCAGCGGCAAAGTTACATTTTTGAATTGTTGCCACTTATTTGCACCATCAAGAGATGAAGCTTCATAAAGACTACCAGGTATAGTCTGCAGTCCTGCTAGAAGAAGCAAAGCCATATATGGTGTTGTCTTCCATACATCCGCCATTATAACTGCTCCAAGTGCACTAGAGCCTGACAGAAGTAAATCAGCTGAATTTCCGATTATACCGATCTTTGCCAACAGCATCGCAACGATACCATTTGATCCATTGTACAGGTATGCCCATATAAGAGCCGCCACTGATGTCGGTATAGCCCAAGGAATCAAAGACATTGTTCTGATCATACCTCGACCTGTCATCGACTTATTCATTATAAGTGCCAACATGAGACCAAGAACAAGTTCGAGTCCCACAGAGGCTACTGTGAAAATTAGCGTTATAACTAAAGAGCCCTTCACACGATCGTCTTTCATTATGTTCTTGAAGTTATCTACGCCAGTAAAGTTAGGTGCAATATATGCGGTCTCCAGTTCTGATGCAACTGCGTAAATGTCTTCTTCTAATATTAATTCTCCATTTGGACTCTTATTTCTTTCATACAAAGCATCAAGCATTGAGTAAGTGTTTTCGTCAAGTTTTCTCAAAGTCTCAGCTTGATCATTGCTCAGTTCCAGAATTCCTTCTGTAATGTCAAACACATTATGAATCGTGTTCAATTGGTCAGAATACACATTTCGCATACTATCGATCTGAGCCTTCGTCTCTTCATCTGTCACAACTTCTAATTCTGTATCTAAATAATAATCAAGATACTCATAGGTTTCATTCACAAGATCCATGTTGTATCTTTCATTAAAATATAAACCCGACTTCTGTTGATCATTCAATTGAAAATCAAAGAATGCATATTTTGTGGACTCAAATATTGGGATTATGGAGAATAGTAACATGAATATAATAGCCGGTATAATAAGCACATATCCCAAATTCTGATCTAGTACTTTTAGTATTTTTCTCACTTCAACACCCTCTTACTTACGAATTCTTACCATCTAAATAGAATTATTGTCTCTGTCTTTTAAAAAAAAGCTTTAGTGGTTTGCCACTAAAGCTTTTTGATTATTTCATTCATTTCCAGTTTTTCAAGCTTCGATTACTCAAGAGCTGATTCGATAGCAGTAACAGCATCAGTAAGTTCGCCATTATCTGACAAGAACTCATGTGCTTTCACTTGAATCGTGTCAGATACTTCAGCATAGTTCGCTGCAACTGGACGTGCGATCGTTGTTGATAATGCTTTCTGGAATGCAACATTTGTTAGAAGAGCATTAGATGCTAGAACATCTTCGTCTTCTAGAAGTGCATTGAATCCAGGTAGGTAACTTCCAACTGTTGCATTTATTTTTTGACCTTCAGGACCAGCAATAAACTTTAGGAATTCTACAGCGCCTTCTTGATTTACTGAATTTGCATTCATACCTAAAATCCATCCACCAACAGTACCGCCATTAGGAAGTGGAGCATAACCAACTTGATCAAGTTTAACTGGGTATTCGCCACTGCCTGCCATACCGTTCATGTAAGGCCAGTTACGTGCGAACACAGTCTCACCATTTAGGTATGCACTATGTGTTTCACCCTCTGTGTATGTCAAAATATCAATAGGCGTAGCATCTGAGTCTGCAAAGGCCTTCATTATTTCAAGACCACCTTCAACATCTGACCAGTTTTGAGTAAACTCATTAACGTTACATGTTAAACCTTCATATTGCTTAGACTGATAAACATGTCCATATTTTGTTCCTTCTTGACCAGCGTATTGCTCTGCCATTGCAAGGAAATCAGTCCAAGTGTAATCACCTGATTCAAGAACAGCAGCATCTTCAGCAGAAACGATATCTGCACGGTAGTATAGGAAACCTAAATCTGAGAAATAAGGCAGTACATAGTTTTTCCCCTTATACTTACCTGATGCCATAGAGCCAGCATTAAAATCTGTGACTTTCCAGCCAGCATCTTTAATCATACTGTTTAGGGGTTGTAGGTAACCCGCCGCTGCAAATTCGCCAGCCCACACAACGTCCATAGAAATCAGATCATACTCGCCAGATTGGCTTGATAATGAGTTCATAAGTTGATCGTGCATGCTGCCAGAGTCATTTGTCATTACCACAGCTTCAACTTCATACATATCGCTTGAAGCATTAAATGCAGCAACTATTTCATTAAGAGCTTCTGTAGGGTCTGCTTGAACGGCAAACTTTACAACTTTCTTTTCTGCTGGTGCATCTTCTGTTACAGTTTCAGTTGCTTCCGGCGTACTTTCCACCGGTTCTGTCGTTGTTTCCGGTGTGCTAGGTGCACAACCTGCAAGAATCATTGACAGCATAAGAACCATAACTATAACCATTGAAAACGTTTTTTTCATAGTGTTGACCCCTCCTCGAGTTAATATAATTGTATTATAGGGCTTGATTTATAAACACAATTATATTATTTTAATGTTAGTTACATGATTTTAACTTCAGCCCAAATATTGAGCTATAAGCCCTAAAAGAATGGAGGTTTTTTGATGTCTTTTCGTCATATTCATTTGAAAATGGAAAATATCAGTAGCTTTTATAAACACCCATCCTATTATTTAGAAAGAAAACTCCTCAGTGCCATGAAGCGCGGACTCAAAAATGATGTTATTGAAATCCTAGATGCCATCAATGCTTTGGAAAGAGCTAAACTAGCCGAATCACCTCTTCGATCAACAAAAAATTCATTAATTGCTTCATGCACATTGTTTGCACGTGCAGCAATCGAATCAAACGTGAATCCTGAAAATGCATATTCGCTCAGTGACGTATGTATTTTCGAAATTGAAAAAATCAAAGAGATCAAGCAACTTCAAGCTTTCGAATATGATATTGCTCAAGACTTTGTTGATCTGATTTTAAAAGAACGTACCGCGCAATATCCTATCCCAGTTGCAAAAGCCATACAGTTTATACACGAAAATATCGCTGAAGATATCTCTCTTCAACATGTGGCCAACCACACATCCACATCTAAGGAATATCTTTCAAGCCTTTTCAAAAAAGAAGTGGGATATGGTGTGGTTGATTATATCCAACTCCAAAAGATCGAAGAGTCAAAGTATTTTCTCGAATTGACCACCATGCCCATTCGAGAAATCGCTGAGCTCTTTAACTTCTGTAATTCTGGATATTTCTCTAAAGTGTTCAAAAAGTATGAATCTATAACACCCAATCAATATCGAAAGCTAAAGAACACATAAACTCAGAATTACAGGTTAACATTAGATAAATACCAAGTATGTAATTATTTAATCAAAATTATCATTTTTTGGTGTTTTCGAAGTTCAGTGCAGCTAGGGCATAATCAGTAAAAAGTAACCCCACATGGTTGTAAGAAATACTAATATCATGGCATTTGCCGCTTGGAACCCTAAGCGCGACAAGCCCAGTTCTGGTTTCTTTTTCAGGAGTGGGCTTAGTATTTTTTTGTAAATCAAATACGCAACAATTGATAAGACAAAATATTTTATAGCACTCCCTGAAAGTGACTCAGTCGTGAACTTTACTGCCTCATAGTTTTTGACGTAGATCAACTCCAGTGGATATGTCGCAAGCATAAGCAGTGACATACCTATAATAGAACCACACTTCCATGCATCAACCGCGTTGGCGTTTTCGTGTATAGAATCACCAAAAAGTATCTGTGAAAACTTCATGAATGAAATGAGCGTCCCAATGTTGATCAAGTACAAGGAGTACTCAGCATATCGTCCATATAGACTTTGACCTATCAAGTATTTACTCAAGCTTCCATTAAACAGAGGAGCGCCCGTAATTCCGAAAACGCCAATTAATAATCCAATCGATATAAGCGGATGGGTTTTAAACAAACCTCTAATTTTACGAATATCTCTTGTTCCATAGATCAGTATCACAGCTCCAGCACCTAGGAATAGTAAACTCTTAAATAGAAAATGATTCACAATATGAAGTACGCTTCCGAGATATCCAGCTTCTGTTCCAGAAGCCAGTCCAATCACCATGAGTCCAACCTGCGAAATAGTATGGTATGCAAGAATAAGCTTAATATCCTTTTGTAGCATGGCCATACCCACCCCAAATAAAGATGTGGCAATACCAAAGACAAGTATAAGATTAAAATAAGTTACCTGGCCGAACATACTCATCACACGCAGAAGGCCATATATACCTATTTTTACAAGTAAACCAGATAGAAATGCTGATATTTGAGTCGGCGCTGAACCATGAGCCAGCGGCAACCAACTGCTAACTGGGAATAATGCTGATTTAATAGCAAATGCAGTAATAAATGCACCTAGTGCTGCGTACTGAATTGTCGTGGGAGCACTCGCATTTAGTATTTCTGAAAGTAACACCATATCAAGCACACCAGTGCTGTTGTAAATGAAAATGACACCCATTAAATAAATCGTCATACCTACAGAATTGACCAGCAAATAATAAAGCCCTGCTTTAACAGATATCCCTTCTTTTTTGTAGGTGATTAGAATACCTGCAAGAATAGTGACCAACTCAAGTAAGATAAACACAGTAAATATATCCGCAGCTTGGAACAGCGCAAGAATTGCCCCTTCCATGAACAACAGAAAGAATAAGTATTTATGATCATCACGATGACTCACCCAGTCATAGGCAATGGAATATGTCATTCCAATCGTTGTTAATATCATAAAAACAATACTTGTTTGATCAACACGAAGTCCGATACCAACGCCTCTTGCCCATCCGCTTAACACGAATGAAATCTCTCCTGACATATGTACCTCTTTAAATAGCAAGAGTGTCATTAATATGAGGACAGGCTGAATTAACAAGCTTATTCTATTTATAAACCTACGATCCAACAGGTATATAACCACAGCTAGAATCATAGGGATGAATACTAGTCCAAGTGTCAAATTCTGCATTGAGTCCTCCATATTTGTAAGTAGATGTAGCTCTAAAAAGACACAACTGCTACCTAATTGTTTCTTCCATAGATAAAATTTCGTGCCAATCTAACGTGCCATAATAATGAAAGATTTTTATAGTCAACATAAGACTTAGTGCTGTGATAGATGCACCGATCACAATCGCTGTGATCATAAGGGCTTGTGGAAGTGGATCGACAGGTTTTAAATTATCCATTCCGACTATTGGAAGACCACTTCCAACATTTCTAGATAGGTTTATGAACAATAATATAAGCGATGTTTGAATCACATTTAGGCTAATCACGGATTTTATAATATTTCGACTATGAATCAGCCCGTAGAATCCAACGAGAAAGACCATGAATGCAATGGATGTACGTATCATTAAATATTCCCCTCCTCTAAAAAGATGATGATAATAGCCCCAATACCGAAAGCTACCTTCATACCAATAATCGAGTTAAGAGCTATTAAATAATACATGTGATAAGTATTGATACTATTTATACGACTCATAAATGTGATGATGATAAGCGATAAAAACAGTAGTTTTTCAATACGAATGATCCACTCTGTATTAAGCTTGTTCACCTCACCTATAAAGTATAAGAGAATAAAAGCTGATGCAAGTACAACCCCGCCTTGAAATCCGCCACCCGGTGACAAATCTCCATTAATGACAATATAGACCCCAAAAAGTAGAACAAAAGGAAGCAACAAACGACTGATAATGCGAAGCAGTGTAAATGTACTGGTCATTATCGCACCTCCTCATCTTTCTTACCCATAAACAATACACCTGCAGTTACAACAAATAGAATGCCCGCTTCAAGCAACGAGTCAAACAATCTGTAATCAAGATAAATCCCAGTGACCATGTTTTTCGCACCAACTTCTTCATATGTGTTTTGTGTGAAATAGTCATAGCTGAGTGTGTTGTAGGTAGATAACTCAGGAAGTATCATGGCCATAAAAAGAAGGCCCACTGAAATCAAAAGTAGTATCATTAAAATTGATTTACAATTCTCCTTCATGATCTTTCACCCTCTCCCACTCAATCTGTCCATCTTCATGGAGACGTTGTTCTAAGTGTTCTAACATAATATTAGATGCATTTCCCATAACTTCTATATAGTCCTGTTCAGGATGGAATACACATATCAAATCAGTATTTCCTGGTCTGAAAACACCATGAACTGTGGTATTGTATTTGGTTGGTCTATTAATAAGGTTTAGATCAAGACCATAATCCAAACAAAATCTGTCAAGAACAATATAGAATCTCCGAATTGTATTAAAATCAAGTGAACCGTGATCACCAACGGCACCATCAAAAAATATAACCGTGAATACCTTTTGTTTCCCTACTGTAATAAGAAATATAAGAGGCACAAAAGCACAGCCTATGGCTACTTCTGCAAGAGCAATATCCGGTGCTTTAAGTATGAAATAAGCCGCAGCTGCTGAGAATGAAAATACCGAAAAGTACATGATCAAATACAAATTGTTTTTAGTCATGACAACTGCCACTGCCAATATGAGTATGATGATAAATATCATGGTTTCAAGCATCTGATCCCCCCTTGCTTCTTGGGAGTTTACCGAGAATCACCCTATCGGGTTTAATGCCATTTCGCATAGCTGAATTTGCAATTATTTGATTGGTTACAGGGTTTGTAAGTAAGTAAAAGACCAGCACCACGCCAAGTTTGAGTGTCATAACGTTCCATCCAGTTTTAATCATAAGAGCTGTAAAAAGTGTGATCACAGTGACTGAGTCAATTTTTGCGCTTGATAACAACCGGGTGTATATTCCCTTCAGTCTAAACAACCCGAATATACCAAAAATCATAAAGAACCATGCGAGGATCAGAAATACATTAGAAATCATTTAAGTCGCCCTCCTCTGAGTAAAAATCGGGATAAAAGGGTGAGTGAAATAAATCCCACAATGCTGTAGGTTATGGTTATATCAAGAACCGCACTGGAATTTATCATGACAGCATAGACTGTGATAAGAAGTACAATTTTAATTACAATTAAGTTTAAACCAATCAGGCGTTCCCAAATCGATTCCCCTTTAAGCATGTAATATATAAGTGTTAATATGGACACCAGTAAAAAGAACACAGTAATTTCATACATTATAGAGGATCACCTCCTAAAAATGGTTTTTGAAACTTATGAAGTATAAC
>Ga0070724_10001336_pt1 | contig 14883 bp, 13 predicted proteins | sample tdDd001_FD_67278 | JGI IMG/M metagenome (GOLD analysis project Ga0070724, IMG submission 67278) | Marine sediment microbial communities from the Atlantic coast under amendment with organic carbon and nitrate - tdDd00.1 | ecosystem: Environmental > Aquatic > Marine > Coastal > Sediment | place... | reverse complement strand
TGGCTAAGAAAATTTATTCAAGAGAGTACATCATAGAAGTAGCCTTTGAACATTGTTCAAAGAATGGTTTGGAAGGTTTATCTGTCAGAAGGCTTGCACAAAAAATGGGTTCCAGTGTTATGCCTATCTATGATGCTTTTGATTCAAAAGAAGGACTTATTGAAGCATTAGTGGATTATGCAGTAAAGATGACTTTTCCAACACAAGGTTATGATTCATATCTGCAACGATGTATGTATCTCCTTAACTTTGCAATGAACAAACCACTGTTTTATATTGATATGCTTAAACTCAATAAAAAATTGAATTTCACTAAGGACCATTTAGAGTCCTTTGAAATCATGATGAGAAATGACCCTACTTTACAGGGATATTCTTTTAATGATTTGGCAAAGATAAATGCGACCATTGAAGTTTATATGATGGGGCTGATTCTTTGGGAAAGTTCTGACCTTCCAATTAGTAAGGAGAGAAAAGATATTCTAAGGAATAAACTTGACGATTTTATTCATAGGATTATAAAGTCTTATAGTTAAGAAGGATGCACCTTATAGATGCACCCTTTTATTTAAGCTATCTGGCTATAAAGTAGGTTTCTAGTCTCTTGTCTCTTTTTAAGTCTTAGAACTAAATAAGCTGCAAAGATTATGACATATACACTGGCTCTGAAGTAATGTTCTCTATGTAAACTCAGATTTGTCCAATGAACAAAACAAGAGAAGTAGAAGAGGTATGACCTCTTATAATTGATAGCAATTCTCAAATGCTTGATATCATATCAGTTTTAACCCTCAAAGGCAACGAAAATGTATTTAATAGCAAAAAAGCACACCTTAGTGTGCTTTAGAATTCATCTTCTAAAATACTCATCAAAACAATGTCATGATAACCATTCATTTTATAGGCTTGTCTTAGTCGACCTTCTTCAGTAAATCCTATTTTCTTATAAAGACCAATGGCTCTTTCATTAAAGTCATAGACTTCTAATTCAATTCTGTGAAGTTTAAGATAATCAAAGCCATGTCTCAAGATCTCTTTAATTGCAAAGGTGCCATAACCTTTTGAAAAATGTTTATCATCAAATATAGCGAGTCTTAAATGGGCACTGTCATCATCAGAGATATCCATTAAAACTACTTCGCCTATGATATCACCATCAAGCGTCATAAGCCAGTCGACTCTTTGATTATTACCAACTATTCTGTCTAAGTATTGTTTTATTTGTTCATTTGTAAAGATTTTCTTACCGCCAACATATTTGTAACTTTCTTCTGTTGAATGATTGATCGCATGGAAGTATGCGTCCAAATCAGATTTTTTTATTTCTCTTAAATGAATCATTTTAACCTCCAATATCATTATATCGGATAAATTATTTTATGGTATGTATAATTTAATTAAAGAACATAAAAGTATATCATGAGAAAGTGTAGGGAAGAACCCAGTAAAATAAATAAGTGGAAAATTTCATGAAAGCCGAATGAGGCAATTTTAAAGTTTGGCTTTCTAGCATATATAATTGCACCAACTGTATAGGCTATTCCACCTAATACAAGAAGTAGTGTTGCTATAAGCCCTACTGCTTGATAAATCGGATATATTGCAAATATAGCAGCCCATCCTAATATAACATATAAAGCAGTATAGAGTTTTCTAGGCATATTAAGCCAAAATAATTTTAGAACAATGCCTCCTATAGACAATCCCCAAATGATGCTAAGTAATGTATAGCCAATAGGTCCCTTTAATGTGATAAGGCATATTGGTGTATATGTCGCTGCAATTAGTATGTAAATCATCATATGGTCAGCTTTTCGCCATTTTGCAAGTATTTGAGGTGGTCTCTTAATCCCGTGGTATAAAGCGCTTGTACCATATAGTCCAACAAGACCAAGTATGAATATTACCATGGCAATATATTGAACAGGTGTAATGCTTTTTATTAATACAAATGGCAATGCTATGAGTGCCATCATCATGCCAAATAAGTGTGTCAGACTATTTATTGGTTCTCTAATGTTTTGCATATCTATATCTCCTTATCTAGTTATTAATACTACATATAATAGTTAATGTAAATATATCACTTAGAAAAGAACCTGTCAATATAGTTTTCAATACTTTACTATCTCTTATTTTTAACTTAAAATAAGATGAGGTGAAAATATGACATTATTAGATTATAAGATGATAGAAAAAGACGATATTCCTAAAATTCCATTGTATATGGATCAAGTTACTGGATATTTAGATGAGGTTTTAGAAGGGGTTAGAAGAAATGATGATGAAAAGACTTTAACTAAAACGATGATTAATAATTATGTAAAATCAGGTCTTATTGAGAGTCCAGTAAAGAAAAAATACAATCAAGACCAACTCATGTCATTGATTATGATTTATTTTCTGAAGGGGTCTACTCAGATACAAGAGATAGAAACCATTCTAAAATCATTTGATGATAAGAGTGTTTTATATAATCGATTTAAGACAATATTAGATGAAGAGTTATCAAAACTTGAGCAGGTGGAAGATGACCCAGTAGATGAAATACTTAGATTACTGATTTCATCGAGCTTACACAAAAAATATGCAGAACGTTTGATAGATCAATTTCTTGAATGAAGCCTCTAGTATAAGGTATATATATAATGAGGTGGATTATGGAGAATTCAAGAATTCGAAATTTTAGCAGGGTATTATTGGTTTCGACCTGTATACTTTTTATTGTATTCGGCTTTACAACTCAAATATTAATAAGCGAATTACAGTTAAATCATTTTGAGGAAATCGGTCGAAACTATAACAACTTCATGAAGAATATTTTATTTGAGTTTTCATCAGCAGACTTGGAACATGCCTATGTCATAGCAAGAAATAATGGTGTGACAGAATATGTGGATGAACCAGATAACCCTATGTATGATTACCGTACAAGACGTTATTTGTTTGGTGCAACTGATTCAATAGAAAATCTCATTTCTGCATCAATTGTGTCTTATGTGGATACAGATAAATATGTTAGTACAACAGAAGATATGCATCATTTAGATGTTAATGAAAGATACTTTGATACTGCAGCTAACTATATAAGTCCGATTAGAATTAGACAAGATGGGACAAAGTACTATTATATTTTAGTTCCTGTTTTAAGAGACTCTGTTGTAAAGGGGGTTGTGTGTCTAGAAATCGGTTATTCAGGGTTTGAAGAACGATTTATTAGTGATTCGACATACCAATCAACAGGTATTTTTCTCTTGGCTAATGAAGATGGTGATGTATTGATACAATCATCAACATCTGATTTAACAGCGTCTGATTTTAATAGAATCATAGGTGATGCTTACTTTGCAGATAAGGTCATTTATGATGATCAAACCAATCGTTACTACTATTTAGAAGAAGTCAATATAATCGGAGAGGAAACAACATACTTTGTATTTTCTCAAACTGAGGATGAACTCTTTGAGTTAAGACGTCGAGTTTTTTTTGATACAGGATTGATGATTGTCATTCTATTATTTATTTACGCTCTATTGAACTTCATTTCAGGTCAATACTATCACCGATTAATTTCCGAGGATACTAAATTAGTTTTAGAAGAAGAAGTACGTGAGCAAACCAAGGTATTAAGAAAACAAGCCAGACGGGATAGCCTAACTCAGATATACAACCATAAGGTTTTAATTGATAAATTAGAAGAAACCTTATTAGGTGGTGGAACTACTTCTATTCTTATGATTGACATTGATTTCTTTAAAGAGGTTAATGATACCTATGGTCATGTTATAGGTGATGAAGTTTTAGTTGATTTGTCCAGTCTACTTCTACAGAGTATAAGGTTTGAAGATGTGGCTGGCCGCTACGGTGGTGAAGAGTTTATGGTCATTCTAAAAGATACGGATTTAGAAGTTGGCTATATGATCGCAGAGCGTATCAGAATGGATGTTATGAATTATAAATTCACCAATCAAGAATTAAATATAACTATTTCTATTGGACTTGCAGAATATGCTGGTGAAGATGCGACAAGCTTTATAAAAAGAGCTGATAAGCTCTTGTATCAATCGAAGGCATCTGGTAGAAATATGACGACAATGTAAAAAAAGACCTAAAATAGGTCTTTTAAAATACATTTAATGCATCATATTGTAATAAGAATTGTCTCAAATCTTCTTCCATCAACTGAACACCACCTGGGATGTTAGATTCAATATTAATTGGAAGGATCGGATCATGTAAGGATAATCTTACTAAGAACCAGCCATCAGCATTTTTTGAAATGACACGAACACCTTCATGGTTGACTGGTGCTAATTCGTATGACTCACTGTTTACTACAAATTCTTTTAAAGCTTCAATAACATTGTTACCATAAGTTTTAAAGTCAGGATCTGTAATTTTAACACGGTGTTCAGATGCTTCAACTGGTTCAACTAAGTCTTGGATTAATGAACTTAATGTTTGACCACTTGATTTCATTTTAGCCAGTTTAATTATAATCTTTGTAATGGTATATGCACCATCATCTAAGAAGAAATTCTCTTTTAAAGCACCATGCCCAGAGGTTTCTATGGCAAGTGCACTTTCAATACCTTCTAAGTTAAGTCTCTTTGATTCATTGATAACATTCTTGTAACCTCGTTTGAAACGATGGTGAATGCCACCTAAGTTTTCAATAAAAGTTGTTAGACCATCAGAAGTAACTGAGTCAGTAACAATTGTAGTTCTAGGATAATCTTCTAATACAATAGCACTCATTAATGCAATTAATAAGTTCCTGTTGATGATTTTACCACCTTTATCAACAACTGCTGCTCTATCAACATCTGTATCAAAAATAATACCTAAGTCAGCGTCATGTTTGATTGTAGCCTCTTGAATAGAAGCCATTGCATCTGGATCTTCTGGATTCGGAATGTGATTTGGGAAATTGCCATCTGGTTCTAAGAACTGACTGCCTCTTGTGATCGCGCCCAATGGTTTTAGAATCTTATTTGAGAAGAAACCACCTGCACCATTACCAGCATCTACAATGATCTTCAAACCTTCTAGTGGTGTTAGATCACTGGTTTCTTTTCTAATTTTATGTACGAGATAATCTGCATATACATCGATTAATTCATAAGGAATGATTGTACCTGGTTCATTTGCTGTGTATTGTTCTTGAGATAAGTTTGTTGCTGTTTCTAATAATTCCTTGATATCTGCCTTGTCTAAGCCACCATTTCTTGTGAAGAATTTCATACCATTTCTATTAAATGGTAGATGACTAGCTGTAATCATGATAGCACCATCACAATTATGTTTTCTAAATTTTGTACTCATAAACATAGATGGCGTAGATGCAATACCACAAATATAAGTTGTAATACCTAAACTAGATAATGCATTGACAATAGATTCTTGTAATTCAGGTCCTGTTAAACGTGAATCTGTACCAACTGAAATACTAATATCTTCTATATTTAATCCTGTTTTTTTGCTTAAATACATACCAAATGCATAAGCAATGAACTTAACGTGTTCTGTTGTTAAATTAACTTTCTCCGAAGGAATACCTTCCATTGCAACGCCTCTTATATCTGAACCGTTCTGAAGATTTAAAAATTCTAAATTCATAAAGCCTCCCAGCAAATAATTACTTGTCTCTACTAATTTAATCCTATTTTTATCTTATGTCAATATTATGACCCCTCTCTAGTTGAAATTAACACAAAATAATGATTAATTTACTTTGTAAACCTAAATAAACCTGTATTTGTTGCATTTTCGTAACATTTCATTATAAAATATACTAGAATAGAAGGGGGAAATAAATGAGTATATTTAGAAAAGAATTAGCAGGATTAAAAGAATATGTACCAGGCAAACCGATTGAAGATGTTATGAGAGAATATGGTTTAACATCAATCGTTAAGCTAGCATCAAATGAAAATCCCTTAGGACCATCCAAGAAAGCCATAGAAGCTATAAAAAAAGAAGCTGAGAACATTCATATTTATCCAGATGGTGCAGCTTTAGAACTTAGACAGAAAATTGCAGATAAAAATGGACTTGATATGAGCCAGGTTTTAATAGGATCTGGTGGTGAGCAAATATTAAAACTTATTGCACATACATTTGTTAACGAAGGTGATGAAGTCATTTTCGGCGCACCATCATTTGCGCTTTATGATATTATGTCTAGTCATATAGGGGCTAAGTGTATCAGTTTACCTTTAACTGAGGATTTTAAACATGATTTAAAAGCATTTGAAAAGCATATTAATGGGAATACTAAAATAGTGTATGTTTGTAATCCGAACAATCCAACTGGTAACATCATGCCAAAGGATGAATTGGTTGACTTTATAAGTAGGTTACCTGAACATATCGTTTTAATGTTGGATGAAGCTTATTTTGAGTATGCCATTCATGATCCTGAATACTTAAATGGATTGGATATTTTAAAGGATAGACCCAATACAATCATTTTGAGAACCTTCTCAAAAGTGGCAGGGCTTGCAGGTTTAAGAATAGGTTATTGCTTCTCTAGTCCGGAAATCATTAGAGAAATGGGTAAAATAAAGGGTGTATTCAATGCCAATAGAATAGGACAAGCAGCAGCCTTAGCATCTTTAGATGATGATGAGCACATTGAAAATACAGTTGTATTAAATAAGAAGTCTTTAGATATGATGAAAGAGTTTTTCAAGTCACATGGCATGTCTTATGTAGAATCACATGCAAACTTTATATTTGTAGACATTAAACAATCATCAAGACAAGCCTATACAGAATTACAGAAACGTGGTGTAATCATTAGACCAGGTTTTCTGTGGGGTTTCGAAAATTATATAAGAGTATCTAGTGGTACGATTGACCAAACTGAAACATTCTTGAATGCACTAGAATCTATCATAAAATAACAGAATGTGACCTCTCGAGTCACGTTCTTACACTTTGGTGCAGAAAACGTGATTTTTCTTACAAATATGATAGAATAGTTGTGTAAATAAGTTCATAAATTTTTAATGCTTTCATTATATACTTTGCAGATTCATTATAGTATACTGATGGAGCATAAAAAGGGATTCAAAATAAAAAGGAGAATTATTATGAAAAAAGTTTTATCATTATTAATGATATTTGCGCTTGTTTTAACTGCTTTTGTTGGTTGTGGTGAGAAAGTTGGTTTAGAAGCACAAGAGGAAATGACTTCACAAGAAGTGTTTGATAAAGTACAAGAAGTAAGTGCTGATATGACAAACACATCATTCTTTGCAGATTTCGATTTAGAAATGACAGGCTTAGAAGAAATGGGTCTTGCTGGTCCTATGGGATTAACTTTATCAGGTGACATCAAAGATGCTGAAAACATGATGATCAACATGGAAGTAGAAGCACAAGGCATGACAATTGCTGGCGATATTTACATGGCTGAAAAGAAAATGTTAATTCACGTACCAATGTTACAAGGTATTATGGGTTATGCTTATGTATCGGCTGATATGGATACAATTGCTGAGCAAGCAGGTACACCTGTAACTCAACCAGATCCTGAAAAAATCAATGCAATCATGAAGAGATTTGAAGAAACTACTGAGTACTCAATCTATGATATGTATCAGTTAAATGAAGAAAAATCAGTTGAAGAAATTGTTGTAAACGAAGAAACAATTGAAGCTACTAAATTAACTGCTAATATTGATTTATTAGGTTCAAAAGATATGATAATTGCTTTAGTTCAGTTTATGATGACTGATGAAGAAGCTAAAGAAGTATTCTTCGCTGGTATGACTGATGAAGATATGGCAATGGTTCAAGCACAATTAGAAGATGAAGCTGCTATGGCTGAATTAGATGCTGCATTAGAAATGATAACTGTAAATGAGTTTTCAACTGTAATGTACATCAATGCTGATTACCAAACAATTAAAACAGAACTAGTAATGGATTTCCTTGTTACAGATCCAGAAGCTGGTATGGATATGAATGTTAAGTTAACTGGTTTTATGGATTACTTTAACATCGGTGGTGTTGAGAGCATCACGATTCCAGAAGTTGATCCTTCACAAGTTATGGACTTAAATGACATGATGTAATTAAAAGCCTTCGGGCTTTTTTTTATGCTTAAATTTCTAAAAAAATGGTATATATATAGTAAGGAGTGATGCCTTATGAAAAAATACATTCTATTAATAGTCATCATATTAATTGGATGTTCAAGTTCTACAGGCTCAGGCGATGAAATGGTCTTCATTAATCTTAAAGAAGTACCTACCATCACTCAAGATCAATCTGTGTATATCCCAGTCGATTCATTAGAAGATTTAAACATCGATATATTAAGAGATCAAGAAAAAAATAAAATATATTTATCAGAATCAGATATTCTGACCAGTCTCAGCAATGATAGACCTTACAATTGGTATATTGATCAAGGTAACACTGGTACACATTCAGGCAATAATTGTGGACCTTCCACTGTGGCAATGGCAGGCTTATGGTATGACCCTAATTTTGACATAACTGCTGAAGAAGCCAGAAGTCAATTTAGATCATCAGGTGGTTGGTGGTATACAGATGACATCAAAGACTTTTTTAAGAAGCATAAGATTTCTTATGATGTAGATGATTATGATGGCGCTTATGAGTTAGTAGAGACATTGAATGCCGGTCACATTATCTTACTATGTATAGATACGTCTTATATAGATGAAAGAGATGATGCGACAACAATCGGTAAATTCTACGACTATGATGGCGGCCATTTTATTATTGTAAAGGGATATGTATATATTGAAAGTGAACTATATTTTGAAATATACGATCCAAACTGTTGGGGGGAGAGCTATGATGACGGTTCTCCAAAAGGCAAAGATCGATTGTATCCAGCTGATGAGTTAGATGAATCAATTGAGGTCTGGTGGGATAATTATTTTATCATAGAAGGCAAATAAGAGATTTTTAATCTCTTATTTTTTTGCTAAAATGGTAGTGTGTAAGGTTTGCACACAATCAAGAAGGGTATTTACACACTAAGAGATACTGTGTGAAATGTGATGAAACGAGTAATTTCAATAGATACATGCCAAAATCACACGAAGTTTTATTTTGGCACGCCTCTTGCTCATATATAAGAATGTCAGGCAATGGAGTTTTAAATCGCGTGAGTGTGATTTAAATTATTAGGGAGGTTTACATGAAAAGTTTATTAACATGGTTTGAAGAACATTTCGTACCATTTGCAGCCAAGATTGGTTCTCAGAAACATCTTGTTGCAATCAGAGATGGATTTGTTGCAATTATGCCATTAATCATCGCAGGTTCATTCGCAGTATTAATCAACGTATTTCCAGTTGAAGCTTGGACTAAGTTCTTAGATACTACAGTAGGTGGTTATATCAGATCTACTAACGGTAACATTTGGACGGGTTCATTTATGATCATGTCATATTTGGTATCATTTACAATACCTTATGCATTTGCAAAGAATAAAGGTGCTAATGAGTTAGCAACAGGTCTTTTAGGTTTTGCAACATTTATTATCCTTATGCCAGGTATGGAAGAAGGATGGGGTTTACCAAATGCATGGGCAGGTACAAGTTCATTATTCGTAGCTATTTTTAACGGTTTATTTGTAGCGGAATTATTCACTAGATTATTTGGTAATGACAAATTAATCATCAAGTTACCTGATGGTGTTCCACCAGCAGTAGCAAGATCATTTGCAGCATTATTACCTTCATTAATCACAGTTGTTGCAGTTTCAGTAATCAAGTTAATTTGGGTTGAAGCATTCAATACACCAAATATCATGCAATTTGTTATGGAAACAATTCAACAACCATTAATCGGTATGGCTAATACATTACCAGCAGCTATCGCAGTTGCATTCTTTAACCATTTCTTATGGTTCTTCGGTTTACATGGTTCAAATATTTTAGAGCCATTAATGCAATCATTATACTTACCTGCATTAGAAGCAAACGCAGCAGGTACAGGGTCGTTTATTGTAACTAAGCCTTTCTTTGATGCTTTCGTTTACATGGGTGGTTCAGGTACAACTATTGCATTATTAGCAGCTATTTTCGTAGCTTCTAAGAGAAGAAAAGACTTAAGAGATATTGCTAAATTAGGTACAGCACCTGGTTTATTCAACATCAACGAACCAGTAATCTTTGGTTTACCAATCGTTTTAAGTCCAGTATTCTTCATTCCATTTATCATAGCACCAGTAGTATTAACAATTGTTTCATTTGTTGCAACAGCAAGTGGTCTAGTGCCTTTAACAACAGTTATGGTGCCTTGGACGACACCACCAGTAATCGGTGGATACTTGGCAACAGGTGGTTCAATCATGGGTGGTTTGCTTTCAGTAGTTAACTTAGCAATTGCATTTGCTATCTACTTCCCGTTTGTTCTTATTGCTGAGAAGCTTGATGGTGTTGAAGCATAATAATATCTAACACATGTTTAGGATGCGGGATTACCCTGCATCCTAAAACAGCTTTATAGAAATCACGACAAACAAGTTTTTTGGAGGTATTCATGAAAAAGATTGATCAAATTTATGACGTTTTAAAGGAACTAGAAAAGAAATCAGACCAGGGTGTCTCGGCACACGAAATTTGTGATGTTATAAATGCCGATCGATCGAATGTGAGTCGTTATCTAAATTTGTTAGTAGAACAGGAGAAAGTTGAAAAGCTAGGCGGACGACCAGTTCTATTTAAAACAAAAGTTTTTCAAAGTGAAAAGGAAGAAGATAGTTTTACAACACTTATAGGTGCGGGACTATCTCTTATGATACCTATTCAACAAGCTAAGGCTGCTATATACTATCCACCAAGAGGTTTGCACACACTTCTTTTAGGTGAAACAGGTGTTGGTAAATCTATGTTTGCTGAAAAGATGTATCACTTTGCAAAGGAAGTTAAGATGATTGGTCAAAACGCACCATTTATTCATTTTAATTGTGCTGATTATGCATCTAATCCTCAATTATTGGTAGCTCAAATATTTGGTGTTAAAAAAGGTGCATTTACTGGAGCAGACCAAAATAGAGAAGGCTTATTGTTAAAAGCCGATAAGGGTATTTTATTTTTAGATGAAGTACATCGACTGTCACCTGAAGGTCAAGAAATGTTGTTTACCTTTATTGATAAGAAAACATTTAGACCACTCGGTGAAACAGAAGATATATTGACAGCAGATGTTCAAATAATTGCAGCAACAACAGAAGATCCAGGTTCTTACTTGCTTAAAACATTTACAAGAAGAATCCCAATGACTATATCTTTACCACCCCTTGGAGAACGATTACTTGAGGAAAGATATCAGTTGATCCAAGTTTTTATTAATCAAGAATCTAAAAGAGTCAATAAAAGTATATACATCAATAAACAGTCTTTGATTTCATTCCTTTTATATGAGTGCTCCAATAATATTGGTCAACTTAAAAGTGATATTCAATTGGCTTGCGCAAAAGCTTTTCTAAATTATAAATCACAGGAAGAATCATATATACTCATCACACAAATGGACTTACCTCATCATGTAAAACGAGGCATGATGAAGATCAAAGAACATAGAGATGATGTAGATAACCTTTTAAAACATAAGGGTGATATTCTAAGATTTTATTATAATGAAGACCCAGAATACGATGTTTCAGCAGAAGATGAAACATACTTCTATAATATGATAGATGAAAAAGTCAGCTCTCTTAAAGCCTCAGGTATGGGAGAAGACGAAATAAATGAACTCTTAAATATTGATATAGAGTCATATTTTAAAAAATATATAGGTAATTTAAAGTTAGATGAACTCAAGGGCATCGTAGATGAACATGTTATTGAGGTTGTAGAAAAAGCTCTTACCTTAGCCAGTCAAAGACTTGATAGAGTATATGATGAAAGAATACTTTTTGGTTTGTCTCTACATTTACATTCAAGTATTGAACGTATTAGAAATGGTAAGAGAATCTTTAACCCTAAACTTAACTTAATCAGGGTTCAGTATGACAAAGAATTTATTGTGGCAATGGAAATCACTAAGATGATTGATACTGCATTTGATATTGAGATACCTCTTGATGAGATTGGTTACTTGACGATGTTTCTCGCAAGTGAATCGGATCATTTCAATAAAGACATTAACAAAGGCATTTATGTACTTGTTGTGACACATGGACCATCAACGGCTACAAGTATGGTGCAAGTGGCTAAATCACTTGTCAGTGCAGAGCATGTTTTAGGTTTAGATATGTCTCTTAGCATGAAGGCTGAAGACATGTATGAAATTGTTAAGAATGAAGTACTGAAACTAAGGAATTACGATGGAATCATGCTACTAGTAGATATGGGCTCTCTATCGAACTTTGGTGAGATGATCTATGAAGAAACAGGGATTATGATTAAAGTGATTGATATGGTATCTACACCAATTGTTCTAGAAGCTTGTAGAAAAGCAGATTTAGGTCGTGACATCAATGAAATCTATAATTCATGTCGTGAGATGCAACAAAGAAATAGAAGAAAAAGAAAAAAGAAACATCATAAGAAGAGTTTGATTTTAACCGCTTGTTTCACAGGTGAAGGTGCAGCGGAGAAGTTAAAGAAGGTCTTACAGGATAAGGTGCCTTATTTAGAGCACGTACGTGTAGAATCTATCAACATACTCAATAGGAAAGAATATCTTCAAAAGATAGAAGATTACCAAAAGGAATATAGATTACTAGCTATAGTTGGGACTATAGATATCGATATATCTGGTGTGACCTTTGTTTCAGCTGTAGATATTTTCAGTGGTTCAGGTATTGATAGAATCAACGAAATTGTTTCTGAAGAAGATGCTTATTTTAAGATTATCCAATCTTTGAAAGAACATATCACAATAACGAACGTAGACAAATTGATGGGTTTATTAAGAAACTTCTTATCTGATGTCGAACTAGAACTTCAGATTCAGATCAATCACGATGTAAAAACAGGTATGATACTCCATATGAGTTTCCTAGTAGAGAAACTTCTTAAAGATAAAGCAGCCACACCATTTAAGAACTTAATTGAATTTAAAGAAAAGTATACAAGAGAGTTTATTCAAATTAGAACTTGTTTAAATGCTATAGAGGATTTTTATCAAATACAAATCAATGATGATGAAGTAGCTTATTTATGTAAAATGTTAATCGAAAATACTAGTGTGCAATAAATACACAGTGTGTAAAGTGTGAAATAAGTCTGTGAACCCTTGAAAACCGCTAAAAATAGCCGTTTAAAGTTGGCACGGTTTATGCTTTATATATTTGTGAGGAGGAAGTTATGAAAAAAATTACAGTAACAGTAGAAGGTAATTCTGGTTTGCATGCTAGACCAGCGAGTTTGGTTGTAGCCAAAGCTCAGGGCTTTGAATCTGAGGTTTTAATAGAAAAAGACGGCAGAGAGATCAATGGTAAAAGCATTATCGGTATCTTAGGATTGGGTGTTTCAAAAGGTGAAGAAATTACACTTACATGTGATGGTTCAGATGAAGATGAGGCACTAGCTGCATTAAAGCAGTTAATTGAAGAAGATTTAAAGCACGAGTAGGAGGAAGTTATGAAAGATATTATGTTAGTATGTTCAGCAGGTATGTCAACAAGTTTATTGGTAGTAAAAATGCAAGAAGCAGCTCAAAACAAGAATATAAATGTTAATATATTCGCAGTTTCTGAAAGTGAAGCAAGTAAACATTATGACAACATCTCTGTTTTATTGTTAGGTCCACAAGTTAGATATTTAAAAGGTAAGTTGGCAAAAACTTTAGAACCTAAAGCAGTACCAGTTGAGGTTATCAATAGTATGCACTATGGCACATTAAATGGTGAAGCAGTTTTAAATGCAGCACTTGACTTAATTAAGGAGTAATACAATGGATGAAATGATTATTTTTGGACTAATTACTGCTAGTGGTAATGCTAAGTCAGATGCTATGGAAGCGATTCAACATGCAAAAGAAGGCGATTTTGAAGCAGCAAGAGCATCAATAGCGAAGGCAGAAGAGTCTTTAAAAGAAGCACACAAAACTCAAACATCATTAATTCAATCAGAAGCTAAAGGTGATAAAGTTGAAGTATCGATTTTATTGGTTCATGCACAAGATCATTTAATGAATGCTATTTTAATGAAGGATTTGGCTGGAGAGTTTGTAGATTTATATGAGAAGGTGAAGTAATGAGACGATTAGGTATTTCTGTATATCCAGGTCATGCTAGTTTAGGAGATAACTTAGCTTATATTGATCTAGCAGGATCTTATGGTTTCAAAAGGGTATTTACATGTTTGATTTCAGCTGATACTTCAAATATTGATGACTTTAAGCAAGTCGCTACAAGAGCCAAGGCTTATGACATGGAAGTTATTGCTGATGTTAGTCCTGAGGTCTTTGAAAAACTAGGTGTCAGTATTCATGATTTAAAGGCATTTTCAGATTTAGGCTTAGATGGTATTAGATTGGACTTAGGGTTTTCTGGCAATGAGGAAAGTATCATGTCCTGTAATCCGTATGGTTTAAAGATCGAGTTAAATATGTCAAATGGGACAAGATATCTAGAAAATATTTTAAGTTATCAACCTGTTAAGGCTAATATATATGGTTGCCATAATTTCTATCCTCATCGTTATACAGGTTTAGATTATGATCACTTTATCATGTGTTCTGACCAGTTTAAGTCACTTGGGATAAAAACAGCTGCATTTGTAAATTCAAGTCATGCCCATTTTGGACCATGGCCAGTTGATGAAGGCTTATGTACTTTAGAAGAACATCGTGATTTAAATATAGTGACACAAGCAAAGGCCTTATTTAACACAGGTTTAATTGATGATGTTATTGTGGCAAATTGTTTTGCAAGTGAAG
>Ga0070724_10001334_pt1 | contig 14884 bp, 12 predicted proteins | sample tdDd001_FD_67278 | JGI IMG/M metagenome (GOLD analysis project Ga0070724, IMG submission 67278) | Marine sediment microbial communities from the Atlantic coast under amendment with organic carbon and nitrate - tdDd00.1 | ecosystem: Environmental > Aquatic > Marine > Coastal > Sediment | place... | reverse complement strand
GTTCTCACGCTCATAATCGAGCTCTAGACGGAAGTGGATCTTATCTTTGATACCTTTGACGCCCATCGTCGCAAATGAGTCATCAATGTATTCTTTATCATCGTGGAACTCGCCATATTCGTAGCGCGCACCAATGTGGCCACCGACACCTACCTCTCCGTATAATTTAAGGTAGTCGCCATTATCGTGCTCGTAGATAGTTGCCGCACTTGCACCACTGGCAGCAAACAATGCGGACAGCGCGATTGCTATTGCATTCCTCTTAGTCATATCAATATCCTTGTGACTTATTTTTAATAGTTCTCAAATGATATCTTTGCAGCAAAAAAATAATTCGCTGGAAGGCTTCATGCAGCAGAACAAATAATTAGATCGCAAATACGCCAGGATGCCCTATATAAACAACCTAACGAAAATGCAACCGTTGCATATCACCTTAATATCAGTATGGGGTCTAATGTCTACTTTTTATGTTGCATTAAAAAGACAGTCACATAACTAATGAGAGTTCTATCACTTTTACGTAGTCAATATTTCGACAGGAAAAACACTTTCAACAGATTTAGGATTCAACCAGATCTTTTTTGATTTTTTACTTCAAGAACTAGAGCTGTTACTCAGTTTTTAAATGCCATCTGCGCTACATGGCAACACACTTATCCTACTCAGCAGGCAACACATACAAAGCAATAAAAACCAATTAGATACAATAAAGCCAATCAATACACACGCTGTGTTGTGTGTATAAAAACCACTATATCCCTTCCTGATCCACTCTTGCAGTTAGCACTTACTCAGACTTTTTGCACTAATTCACACTTTCAACAGATATCGAAATGAACACTCTATGGATATTATTTTTAATGCCGATTCTTTGTTTTCGATACGTATTACTAACTACCTGAGAGAATATTTACCTACTAAAAATAGACTATAGATCACACAAGATAGCCATCACTAATAAAGCAATAGCTAAACAACAACCCCATCGACGATATTTAACATTTCATTTTTAATACTAGCTAACTCTGTCGAAATAAAGATTGCGAAATTTTACTATGTAATTAGTAATTATCGGTTCGATAATGCTTTCTATTAATAAAAACAATATTGCAGACACTAATTAACTCCAGAATTACCCATTGAGTTTGTCCAACCCCATTTAACGAATGCTACACCATAAAACAAAACCTACTCGCGCTATCCATAGGAGCGAAGTACTCACCTGACGCTCAAATAACACTGTCAACTCAGAAAACATTAAAGGTGGCGGCGACAATAAAGCGACAGAAACCGCCAAAGCTAGTAATGGCGAGGATGCCATTGCTAATATTAATGCTAAAGAAAAAAGTAACTTGTGCAGCTGTAATCACCCCAAGTGGGCGGAAGAGATCTTCCGTAGCGACTGTAAATAACCGCCACAACGCAAAGTCATGATCGAAAAAAGCCGCATCAACGCAAGTTGATGCGGCTTTTATTTTTTACGAGCAGTTAATCGCTATGACCACTCGCGACTTTTCGCTACGGGCGAGTGACAAACCCTACCGCTTCATACGCTTTTTTCAGTGTTACTGCAGCGCGTACCGAAGCTTTTTCCGCGCCTTGCTTCATCACTTCATCCATATACGCGCGGTCGGCGCGAATGCGGTGGTATTCCGCTTGAATAGGTTCAAGCATTGCAACCAGCGCTTGGCCAACGTCTTTCTTAAACGGACCGTACATTTCAACGCCTTGGTACTCGGCTTCAATTTCAGCGAAAGTTTTACCCGTTGCCGCGGAATAAAGGCCCATTAGGTTCGCGATACCCGCTTTGTTCTCTGTATCGTAAGCGATACGTGGCGGTGTTTCAGTATCGGTTTGCGCCTTGTTGATCTTCTTGATGATCGATTTCGGATCTTCCAGCAGGGTTAACACGTTCTTACGGTTATCGTCTGACTTAGACATCTTCTTCGTGGCATCTTGCAGGCTCATCACACGGGCATTCACGGTTGGAATGTACGGCTCTGGTACGGTGAAGATCGGGCTTTCAGGGCTGTAGATGTTGTTAAAGCGAGTCGCGATATCGCGCGCTAGCTCTAAGTGCTGCTTCTGATCGCTGCCCACTGGTACTTGGTGTGCACCGTAAAGCAGAATGTCTGCCGCCATAAGCACTGGGTAGTCGTATAGACCTACGTTTACATCGTTAGCGTAACGCGCCGATTTGTCTTTGAACTGCGTCATGCGGTTCAACTCACCCATCTGGGTGTAGCAGTTAAGAAGCCAACCAAGCTGAGCATGTTCCGGTACGTGTGACTGAACGAATAGCGTGCTCTTTTTCGGGTCAACACCCACTGCCAGACAAATTGCTAATGCATCTAAGGTTGCTTCATGCAGCGCTTTTGGATCTTGACGAACCGTGACCGCGTGAAGGTCTACAACACAGTATTGGCAATCATAGTCATCTTGCATCTGGTGCCATTGACGAAGAGCACCCAAGTAGTTACCGATACTTAGTTCACCTGATGGTTGAACACCACTCAATACGATGGGCTTGCTCATGGTTATGATTCCTTTGACTTCTTAAAATTCAATAAAAAAACCGCGCTGCTTTAAATCAACGCGGTTGTTCCAGTGTACTCATTAGCAAGGATTTTGCTAGTAGATTGAACGAAATTTCGCAAGCTTTAGCTTGAAACGTTAACAACTTCGAGCAACTGAGCGATATTGTCGGCCACATAGTGGGGATTAGCGTCACTAATGGGCTCGCCGTGGTTGTAGCCATAAGTTAAGCCAAACGAGTAACAGCCTGCGTTTTGCGCCGCTAAGATGTCGTTTTTCGAGTCGCCTACCATCAGCATTTGCTCGGCGCTAACCGCGTGTTTTTCCAACAACCAGTTCAGTGCCATCGGGTTGGGCTTTTTGTGCTCGAAGCAGTCGCCGCCAAGCACATCGCAAAAGAGCTCACTGATGCCGTGCTGGGCCAAGATATCTGGCACAAACTTAGACGGTTTGTTAGTAACTAAGGCCAGCTTAAAGCCTGCCTGAGAGAGCGCCTGCAAGGTTTCAACCACGTTGGCGTATAAATGGCTCAACTGATGCCCACTTTGGTGGTAGAAGTCGTCAAAGCGCTCCCGCGCCTGTGCCAAAAACTCGGGGGAAAAATCACTGCGCGCCTGAATATTTTGACTCAACGCGCGAGCAATCAATACATCGGCGCCGTTGCCTACCCAGTCGCGCACTTGCGCTTCACTCACAGCAGGGTAATCAAAGCTACGTACTGCTTGGTCTACCGCCAGGGCCAAATCCGGTACGCTATCGAGTAAGGTGCCGTCTAAATCGAAAGCGATAAGTTTGATTGAATCTAATGTCATTGTCTTTCCCCAATAAAAAAAGCGAGCAGCCATCACAGCTACTCGCTCTCAATCATACTGAATATGAATGATTAACGCTCGACTTTTGCAAGCTCTGCGCGCATTTCATCAATCACGGCTTTGTAATCTGGCAGGCTGAAGATAGCCGAACCTGCAACAAACATGTCTGCGCCCGCTTCTGCGATTTCGCGGATGTTCTCCACTTTTACGCCGCCGTCGATTTCAATGCGAATATCGCGACCAGACGCCTCAACACGCTGACGTACTTCACGTAGCTTGTCTAACGTGTTTGGAATGAAAGATTGACCACCAAAGCCTGGGTTAACCGACATCAGCAAAATCATGTCGACCTTGTCCATGATGTAATCTAGGTAGTGCAGCGGCGTTGCTGGGTTAAATACCACGCCCGCCTGACAGCCACACTCTTTGATCAGTTGCATGGTGCGATCTAAGTGCTCCGTTGCTTCAGCGTGGACCGTGATCATGGTCGCGCCTGCTTTGGCAAAATCTGGGATGATGCGGTCTACCGGCTTCACCATTAGGTGAACATCGATTGGCGCAGTAATGCCGTAGTCACGCAGCGCTTTACACACTGGCGCACCAAAAGTCAGGTTTGGAACATAGTGGTTATCCATCACATCAAAGTGCACCACGTCTGCACCAGCAGCGAGTACTTTTTCAACGTCTTCGCCCAAACGAGCGAAATCTGCGGATAGGATAGATGGAGCTATCAGAAAGTCTTTCATGCCTGACCTCAAAATAAGGGGTTATCGAGTAGAATTCGCGCGCAATTCTACCTAAGCAATCGTTTAAATCCTAGTGATAGTTAGGTGAATTAATTGCACTTAATCGTTTGGGGTCTCATAAGTGACCATTAATTCTCAACAAAACTGCGCTTTGATGCGCATCTTTAGATGATTATTCTTTGGCTCGATAAAGCGCCAGTAACTCATCGACTTTATTACGGCCAGCCCCATTACGGCTGATGGTGCGCTTCACTTTGACCACGTTCAGCTCTGCGCCGTGATACAAACGGCGAGTTAAAGTGGTGTCGTGATTGGAGATAAGCACGGGAATACCACGTTCAAGCGCAGTTTTTTCGGCCACATCCGCCAAGGCAGCTTGGTCATCAAGAGAAAAACCATTGCCCGCGTAAGAGGTAAAGTTGGCAGTGGTTGAAAGCGGTGCATAAGGGGGATCGCAATACACCACCGCACCCTTACGTGCGCGGCTGAATGTTTCGCTATAACCTTCACATACAAAGGTGGCTTTCTTGGCTTTTTCAGCAAAGAAAATCAGTTCTTTCTCGGGAAAGTAGGGCTTTTTGTATGAGCCAAATGGGACATTAAAGCCCCCTTTTTTGTTGTAACGGCACAGGCCGTTAAAGCCGAAGCGATTCATGTATAAAAACGCTAGCGAGCGAAGAAAGGTATCGTCAGTGGCATTAAATTGAGCGCGAATATCGAGATAAACTTCTTTACGATTGTATTCCGGCGTAAAGAAACGGCGCGACTCTTCAATGTAACGCTCAGGCTCTTGCTTGAGTAGATTATAAAGGTTGATGAGATCGGGGTTGATGTCGGCCAGCAGGTACTGCTCGTAATCGGTATTTAAAAACACCGAGCCTGCACCAACAAAAGGTTCAATCAGTTTTCTTGCCGGCGGCAGGTGACGTTGGATATCCTCCACCAAGCCATATTTACCACCAGCCCACTTCAAAAAAGCGCGTTGCTTCTTCATCTACTGCTCAACCCAACTACTCAAAAAATACGGTTGCGGAATGTAACATATTTCGCGCCAAAGCTCAGCGTTATTTACCACGGAAAATCTCTCGTTGAACTTGATTCATCGATTTTGCCCACGGTCCTACCGCTTGCAGCTCAGCCGATAAGGCATTCACCGCGTCTCGAGCTTGCTGAATGGTATCGTAATCTTGGTAAGTAATAATAAACCACTCGACCTCATTACGCTTGGTTGGGTAAATACGAACTTTACCTTGTAGCTGGTGCAAGTTGATGAACGCCTGCACTTCTTGTTTTGAAGTCATGGCGGCTAATTGCAAGGTATAGGCCCGAGGAGATAAGGCTTCAAGCGCTTCACGTGCATAAGAAAAGGTGATCTTTTGGCTCTCTTGCTCTGACGACGAAGCTTCAGCTAGTACCTCATCAATCACTGCGACGCTCGTTGGAGGGTCGCGGTCTTCAAGTAATGCGTCCACCACATCGGAAGGCACAACCACGCGCTTTTCATCATCGCTGGCGTGCCCGCCAACGCTAGCAGCGTCCGACATGACCGTTGGCGGCAGAGCCAAACCATCGTCTTCTGCCACCGCCTCGCTGTCATCTTGGGTGGCGGGGATCAAGACAGTTTCGCTGCTGACCAACTCAGAGCCCACAGCAGGAGCTTGCGAGGAGCTTTCTTGCTCCACCAGTTCTGATGGCGCATCAAGCTCTGGGGTTGCCTGAGAGAAAAACCACCAATAGCCTCCGCCAATCAGCAGCAACAACACGCCGACCAGCGCCGCGATACGGGCAGGTGATTCAATAACCGAGCGGATAATAATCCTTTTTTCCACTTTCTTAACCCCTAAATTGATCAGCTCACCGGGCAAAGGTTGGCACTTTTTCACTTGCTGGCGAATTTTCTGTTTTGCTTCTAGGCTTGGAGCGTAACGAACCACCAAGAGTTCAATAAACTCTTCGGTTTCTTCTTGGCTTAAAGGCTCTATTTCAAAATCAACTGGCTTCGTCTCTTGGCCGTAACTGATGCGGGTAAGAATATGCTCCAACGCATCCCCTTCCGAAAACAGCACCACGTTCACCGACCATTTCGAGTGATTTTGCGCTTCAACAACCAGCATCCACAGCTCTGCCAGCAAGTCTTCACTTAGCATCTGAGCATCGTCGACCACCAACACCACATCACAGGCATCTTCCCCAACTAAGTGGCTAAAGCTGTCTAAAATAGGGTCGTGTTCGTTGAATAATGCTTCTGATACGAGCTGGTTGAGCATCATCGCCCGTTGTTGGGCATCGGTTTGGGTTGGGAAGCAAAGCAGAAGAGATTGGTTTTTTTCGGTGGCCCAAGCTTCAAGGTAGCGCTGAGCCAACCAGGTTTTGCCCGCGCCTTTCGCGCCACTGATGTTGATAAGGTTTGAGCCATAGCGAGTTAACAGTTGCAGCCGGTCCAATAGCTCAACTTGAGAAGGTAACTCTAATACTCGCATTTCATGTGCAAAACTCATCAATACCACCTCAAAGATGGCTGGTATCAGCCGAGATAACCTTTCCCGATACCAGACCAAGGCAAAATATTCGTTATCGCAACGACGCGTTAGCCGTAGTGAACTACTGTGCTCTCATTCAAGCGCTTTTCTCTCGATGAAAACCTAGCAGCGACAAAACTCAATGGCCTGCTCGATAACCTCATTAGGAACATCAGACACGACTTTAGAACTGCCAATGCCTGTTGGAAGCACCAAGCGCAATTTGCCAGACAGCACTTTTTTATCACGCATCATGTGTTTGATAAAGTCATCAAAACTCATAGTGTTAGGTGTATGCACTGGTAGCTTGGCATTTTTAAGTATAGTGAGAATTCGCTCGAATTGCTGCTCATCGAGCATCCCCATTAACTGCGCGGTTTTCGCCGCCATCACGGTGCCAGCCGAAACCGCTTCACCGTGTAGCCACACTCCGTAGCCCATTTCAGCTTCAATAGCGTGGCCAAAGGTATGGCCAAGATTGAGCAAGGCGCGAATGCCTGACTCTTTTTCATCTTGCGCGACCACATCGGCCTTAATTTGACAGCAGCGAGCAATAGCGTAGCTGAGCGCTTTTAGATCCAGTTGGTACAAAGAAGCTAGGTTCTCTTCCAACCAGATAAAGAATTGTTGATCGTAAATGATGCCGTATTTGATCACCTCTGCAATACCTGCGGCGAACTCTCGCTCTGGCAAAGTATTTAGGCATAAGGTATCAATTAATACCGACTTGGGCTGATAAAACGCCCCGATCATGTTTTTACCCAGCGGATGATTTACCGCGGTTTTCCCGCCCACTGAAGAGTCTACTTGAGACAGCACCGTGGTCGGAATTTGAATAAAGTCGACACCTCGTTGGTAACTGGCGGCAGCAAAGCCAACCACATCACCAATCACGCCACCGCCTAATGCCACTAAGGTCACATCACGGCCATAATTGCCTTCTAATAAAAAAGACATGATGGTGTTAAACGTGTCGAGAGTTTTGTATTGCTCACCGTCAGGCAGTTCTAACAACGCGACCTGATGGCCTTGCTGTTCAAATTGCGCGATAACCGTTGAGGCATACAAAGGCGCCACTGTGACATTACTGATCACAACGACTTTGTTAGAAGTGATATGAGAAAAGTACGCCGGGTCATTAAATAACCCGGCGCCAATAGAAATTGGGTAGCTACGCTCACCAAGATCAACCGTAATCCGTTCCATGGTTTGCTCTCCGAAAATTGAACTTAACGTTCTTCTAGCATTTTTACGATTTGGTTGGCTACTACTTTTGCACTTTGATCGTCAGTACGAACAACGTAATCCGCAACTTCTTCATACAAGCTGTTGCGCTCGCCCGCTAGAGACTCTAGCACGTCACGAGGGTTGTCCGTTTGCAGCAGTGGGCGCTTTTTATCGCGATTCGTGCGTGCAAGTTGTTTCTCGATGGTTGTTTCTAAGTAAACAACGATACCGCGCGCCGAAAGACGGTTGCGGTTTTCTTTGCTCTTAACCGAGCCACCACCTGTTGCCAGAACAATACCTTGTTGTTCTGTCAGATCGTTGATGACGGTTTCTTCGCGTACACGGAATCCGTCTTCGCCTTCTACATCAAACACCCAAGCAATGTCCGCGCCAGTGCGCTCTTCAATGACTGTATCAGAATCAACAAACTCCATATGAAGTTGTTGAGCTAGGTGTCTACCAATTGTACTTTTGCCAGCCCCCATAGGGCCCACAAGGAATATGTTACGTTTCTCAGCCATGTTCAGCAGTATTTTACAACGTTAATTCAATGACATTGCCACAAGGTAAGCCAACTTTTGGTTGCTTAAATTGCCCTCGAGGCACCGTTTCCTCACAGATAATTCGTGATCAGACCCAAAATTATCTCAATTAAGGCACCTTGATTGCAACTTTATTTTTCAATCTATTTATTCGGCCTAACAATCAGGCGGTTATTGTAATACCACTTTAGGCGTAATAAAGATCAATAATTCACTTTTCCCTAAGTTTTCATAAGTGCGACGAAACAGAGCACCAAGCAGGGGGAGATCGCCCAACAGGGGCACTTTATCTACTGTGTTCGTCACGCTTTGCTGATAGATCCCCCCCAGAACCACCGTCTCCCCATTATCGACCAAAACTTGAGTGCCAATGCGCTGAGTTTCTATCGCCACCGCCTCACCATCACCGGTTTTGACCACTTTCCCCGGGCGGTCTTGCGTGACACTCAAATCCAACACTAATCGGTTGTCTGGGGTAATTTGCGGCGTAACCTTAAGGCTCAGCACCGCCTTTTTAAACGCAATGGAAGTGGCACCACTGGAAGAGGCTTCTAAATAGGGTATTTCTGTCCCTTGTTCAATATAGGCGGGCTTTTTGTTGGTGGTTATAAGGCGCGGGCTAGAAATGATTTCAGCTTTATTTTCACTTTGCAGGGCTGAAAGCTCCAAGTCCAATAACGTATCGGAGCCCAGTTTGGCCACTTGAAAGGCGATGCTGGCCGCATTGCTATTCGTTGCCGCCAAATTCAGGCTTAAAAAGTCGTCGATGGGTAGCTTATTGTCACTGCCCTCTTCCTTATCATCTTTACTACTGCCTCCACCATCATAAAGCCCGACCGCGGCTAAGTTACTCTCGATCGAACCACCTGCAGAAAAGCTGCCATTGGTCGACGAAAAGCCCCAACGCACGCCTATCTCTTCCAGCTCCCCTTCGGTCACCGTAACGATGCGCGCTTCAATTTGTACCTGTTTGACCGGGATATCGAGTGCACGAACGATCTCTTCAATTACCGCGATATTGTCGGCAACATCTCTCAGCAACAGGGTGTTGGTTCGCTCATCAATCGAAATCGAGCCCCGCTCTGATAACATAGAAACATCCCCTTCGCCTTGGATCATCTCGGCGATGTCAGACGCTTTAGCAAACTTCACTTGGACGATTTTCGATGATAAGGCTTGCAGGCCTTGGGCAAGTTTCGCTTGCTCTAAACTCTGCTGCTCACGCAAATCAAACTCGGCCTTAGGCGCAACCAAAATCACATTACCTTCAACTCGCTTATCCAGCCCTTTAACACTTAAAATAATGTCCAGCACTTGCTGCCAAGGCACGTCATCCACTTTAAGGGTTAAGTTTCCTGCTACGGAGTCAGACACCACCAAATTAAAGCCGTTGTAATCGGCAATCAGTTGTAAGACGTTACGCACCGGAATGTCTTGAAAATTTATCGAAATGAGTTTTCCTGGCGTGGTGATCACCGAGGCAGGCTTGGCCTTTTTGGCTTTCGGTCGCCTCACACTCACCTCAAGTTGCGAGCCTTTTAGCTGATAGTGGTACTGGTACTCGCCTTCAATCGTGGCAAACAAACGCGTGTTACCTTGCTCGCGAAACAGTTCGATGTTATCCACTTGGGTAGCGAACTCTTTTACATCCACCACATACAGCTTGTCATCTGAGATCGTGGTGTCATGGAGCAAAATGTCGAGGCCGTTTGGCTTTTTGTTCACCTCAACCACCGCCGACGGAGAGGCCAGAGAGACAATCATCAGCGCGCCGCCCTCTTTTTGCGCTTTAAAATCAAAGCCAACGTATTCATTCCCACAAGCCACACTGGTAAAAAACAGCGCAAACCATAACCAAAACGATGTTGCACGATGAGCTATCTTATTCATAAATAATTCCTTTATTTCATCGCCAATTTAACGCGACGATGCTGCCAACAGCCCATCCCATCCGGCAGTGTTTCTTCGATTAATACATAGCGCGAGGTGATTTTGAGCACCTTACCGCGATTACGGCCAAGGTAATTCCCCGCCACCACTTTACTGATCCCACCTGCTGGGTGCTGAATTAGCCCCGACACTTGGCCTTCTCGGCTCATTACCCCGCGCAGCCTTAACTTCGCCAAAGGATAATGCTCCAAGGCTTCCCGTTTTTTGCGGTTTCGCGGTTGCCAGCAGCTTTTATCCTGCGCCAGCTTTGGCGCAACAACCGCGTTTTGCGGCAAAGTAAATGGTTCTCGGGCCGCTAGCGGTTGATATTTCTGCGCTTCAAATTGCGCTTCTTTTTGCAGCTCGGCCACTTTTACTTTTGCCTCAAGCCGAGACTGAGCAATAAAGCTGGCGATCGGGTCTTGTTCGGCGCGGCAGCCGAGTAAACCCACCATGCACAGGCTAAGTCCGAGCAAAAATAGTCTATTCACCTTCCGCCTCCGGCTTAAATTGATAGGTATACGCTTGTACCCGAAAGTGCAAGGTGCTGCTTTCTTGGCTCACTCGCTGCCAGTCTACATCTTCAAAGTTGATCACCCGTGGCAGCGCTGCAATCGCGGCAACAAAGTGACCGATATCGGCGTAACTGCCGGTCAGTTCAATGTTAAGTGGAAGACGATATAAGAAAGGCTGATTTTGCTTAGCTCCCCAATCGATACGAGTGAAGGTGAGATCATGCTTGATCCCCTGCTCATTCACCGAGGCGAGCATACTGGCCAATTCGGTTTGCTCGGGCAGTTGCTGCAGCAAATATTGATAACGGCTATCAAGCTCATCCAGTTGAGCTTCTAAAGCGGGCATCGCCGCCACTCGATTGCTTTTCGCTACCAATTGCGCTTTTAACATTCCCTCTTGTTGCCTAAGCTGCTCAACACGCTCACTTTCCGGCACCAGATAAAACCAGCTGCCCGCACATTGGATGATTATCACTATCGCCAGCAGAACCATAGCCTGGGGCAGCCATGGCCACTCCGGTAGCTCCTCAAATTCGAGATCTTGCCACTCCATCACGCTTTTCCGCCTTGGTCATAAACAAAAACAAACGAGACCTTGAAGGTCTTAAATGTCTGATTAAATAATTTTTTTCCAGATACAATGGAATGCATCTCGACATTATTGACGGCGGGTGAACGCTCCAACCTATCAAGCATTTGGGTTACATCAGCCGTGCTGTCGCTAATGCCGTTAATTTCAATTAACTGGCCGTCCATCTCTATTTTGTCGACATAAACACCGCTTGGGATCAAAGAGGGGATCAGGTTCATAAACTCGGTAACCTTGTTTCTCTTATACTGCAAGCCCTCTACCGATTGCAGCCGTGTGATAATGCTTTGATGGTTCACTTTGGTTTGCTTCAGCCCAACTAACTGCTGATCCAAATAGTTAAGATGCTGCTGCAATTCAGCATTGCGCTTTAATTGGCTCGATTGCTGCTCGGCAAAGTAAAACCCCCCACCCCACTGGATGGCGATAGAGGCGCCGACGGCCAGCAATAACCATAAGTAGAATCGACGCCGATAGTGGGCGCGTCGCTGCTCGCGCCAAGGTACGAAATTAATGCTCGTCATGTCTTGCCCCTTGCTGCCAAGCTATGCCACTCAATGCAATCCCCATTGCCGCAGAGTAAATAGCGTTATCCACCAATTGCTTACTCGGTAACTTGGTTTTATTGGTGACCAAGCTAAAAGGCGCCAGCAAATTCACGTCAAGCTGGAGCTGGCGCTTTAATAACGCCATTAGCTGCGGATACATCGCGCCACCACCACAAAGCCAAATGCCCGCAACAGGCTGCTGGGCGTTTACCGAATTGAACAAGCTTATTTGCCGCTTAAGCCGCTCGGCCAACTTGTGAGCGAAAGCGTTGAGCGCATGCTCTCCCTCAAGGGGAGGCGCCAGTTCCATTTCTGGAGTGAGCTCTTGCAGGCCAAACGGAACCTCTTTGTAAAAAGGCGCCCGCCCAAGCGGAATACAACATAAACTGGTATGCTGAAACCCAACGTCAACTAGCATCCAGTCTTGTTTGCTGTTATTCATCTGTTTGGCCAGTTGCCACAGGTGGCTCAGGGCATGACCGTGAATGTCGGCAACCACCGTTTGAAAGCCCACTTTCTTAAGCGCCTTTAAGCGGCTCTCGAGCACTTCTTTACGAGTCGCATGAACTTGATAGGTGAGCGTAGTGCTACGTTGGCTGCGCTGCTCTGCCACTGGGTAGAAATCAAAATCCAACGCCTCAACAGGAATAGGCGAGACTTGGCCAAACGCCTGAGCTATCGAAAACTCTAACTCCCGCCCCTCACTGCCTTGCTCGACCTGAACTGACTTGCTGCTCACCGCGCTATCGGGGATAGAAACCGCCACTTTGTGGCTTCGCCACGGCAGCAGCCTCTTAAGTTCTTTGAGTTTCTTTACAATACGCTGATGATCTAAGGTGTGGTTATCGGCAAAAATACCTTCTGAAATAGGCAGCTCTTTATAACGAAGCAACTCCAGACCAGCATTAGATGCACGGATCACCACCGCTTTAATGCTGTAGTGACCGATATCGATGCCTGTAACTAATGCTTTACCCATAACGACGTTACCCTTCAAACAATGATACAATCTCGACAATTTGAGATATAAAGTGAAAAAAACATAGCCGAGCCATGTGGTTACTTTGTATCCTAGTCTATCGAGTTTTTTAAACTAACAGCCTAAGCAATCGGGAATTTTTCGGTGAGATTCATAAAGCATTTATTAATATTTTCATTGGTTTGCATAATTTTGGGAGTCACCACAATTGTTGGCTTCTACTATTATGTAAAGCCTGAATTACCTGACGTTGCGACACTCAAAGATGTGCAACTGCAGACACCTATGCAGGTCTATAGCCAAGATGGCAAATTGATTGCCCAATTTGGTGAAAAACGCCGCAACCCAGTGAAATATGATGATATTCCTCGCCACCTCATCGAAGCACTGATCGCAACAGAAGACAGCCGCTTTTACGATCACCCAGGGATCGACCCTATTGGCATCACTCGTGCTGCGTTAGTGGTAGCGATGTCTGGTTCGGCCAAGCAAGGCGCCAGTACCATCACCCAACAGCTCGCAAGAAACTTCTTCTTATCGAATGAAAAGAAAATAATGCGAAAGATCAAAGAGATCTTTATTGCCATCCATATTGAGCAGCTACTTAGCAAAGAAGAGATCATGGAGCTGTACGTCAACAAGATCTTCTTAGGCCACCGCTCGTACGGGTTTGGCGCCGCTGCAAGAGTCTATTTTGGTAAAGACTTGGCTGATCTCACATTAAGTGAACTTGCAACGCTTGCAGGTATGCCAAAAGCCCCATCGACCATGAACCCTATTTACTCGTTAAAACGTGCCACTCACCGCCGAAATGTGGTTTTAACGCGTATGTTAGATGAAAAATACATTACTCAAGAAGAGTACGACCAAGCTCGCGCTGAAGAGCTCATCTCTCAGTATCACGGCGCGGAAATTGAGCTGAACGCCCCCTATGTCGCCGAGCTTGCTCGCGCGTGGATGGTCGAACGCTACGGTGAAGAAGAGGCGTACACCTCTGGCATGCGAATCTACACCACAGTAAAAGCAGACCTGCAGCAATCTGCCAACCACGCTGCAATTAATAACCTACTCAGCTACGATGAACGTCACGGTTACCGCGGTGAAGAGAGAAAGCTGTGGAACCAAGGCGACGCGAGTTGGGATGCTAAGCGTATGACCAAACACCTACGCGGTGTTCCTACTTATGGCCAGCTCACCCCAGCTATCGTCACCGAAGTAAGCCAAAAGAGTGCGCAGGTATTTATTAAAGGCGACGGCCTCACTACCCTAGATTGGGATAGCATGAAATGGGCGCGCCGCTTTATCACCGACAAAAAGCAAGGCCCTGCGCCGCGCAAAGCGGCAGACATTATGGAAGTGGGCGATCAGATCTGGCTACGTCAAATCCCGCTCCCTGCCAGCGATGAAGAGTTAGAGCAACAATCCACTTGGAAGCTTAGCCAAGTACCAAATGCCAATACCGCCTTTGTTGCCATGAACCCTGAAAATGGCGCAGTGATGTCGTTGGTTGGCGGTTTCAACTTTGTTCACAGTAAGTTCAACCGCGCGACTCAATCGGTTCGTCAGGTCGGCTCTAGCATTAAACCGTTTATCTACTCTGCGGCTATCGACAAGGGCTTAACCTTGGCGACCTTGATTAACGATGCCCCGATTAACCAATGGGATAAGAGCCAAGGCACCGCATGGCGCCCGAAAAATTCGCCACCAACCTACATTGGCCCGACCCGTTTACGCATTGGTCTAGCTCAATCGAAAAACGTCATGGCGGTGCGCGTGCTGCGTGAAGTTGGTCTCGATGAGACGCGTGAGTACTTGACTCGCTTTGGCTTTGATAAAGCAGAGGTGCCTCGCTCAGAAACCATTGCACTGGGTGCAGGAAGCTTAACCCCGATGAAAATGGCCCAAGGGTACTCGGTGTTTGCTAATGGTGGTTACTACGT
>Ga0070724_10001332_pt1 | contig 14919 bp, 14 predicted proteins | sample tdDd001_FD_67278 | JGI IMG/M metagenome (GOLD analysis project Ga0070724, IMG submission 67278) | Marine sediment microbial communities from the Atlantic coast under amendment with organic carbon and nitrate - tdDd00.1 | ecosystem: Environmental > Aquatic > Marine > Coastal > Sediment | place... | reverse complement strand
GGGTCGAATGATCTGGAATATAGAATATCGCCTTATGTTTTTTTATCTTCATGGCAATCAGGAAGATATCTCTAAGAAACTTAAAGCCCTCCGCATTTCCAAGGATAACCCGTTGATAGGCTGCGGCATGCATATGTCGTAATTGTGATGGAATATCCTCCGGTGTATAGACTTCAATGATTCCTAATTTTTTATCCCTTACCTGTGTCCTTTTAAATTTCATTGTTCCTCTTATTCTGATTGTGCGCAACCAATAGCCATTCCACTAACCTCTACTCATTAAACTCATTAAGCGACCTGTTCCTATAAGTCAGGTCCTCTCTTTTGATGAAGCCCTGAGAGGCCCAAAAGTCATTGCCTTTGATGTTGTCATTGAAGACCACCAAGGCAGCTTTGTTGATGCCCTCTTCCTTTAATGCCCCAAGGACCGCGTTCAAAAGGTCTTTTCCGATACCTTTTCCGCGATAGGTTTCTGAGACAACGGCGTGATAAATATATGCCCGTCTGCCGTCGTGACCACAAAGAATCACACCCATAAGGGTATGGCCCTCCCTATAAACGAAATTTGTCGCGGGATTTCTCTTAAGGAACTTCTCAATGCCTTTTTTTGAATCATCCAGTGACCTTAAGCCCATGCCGTCGGTGTTTGACCATAGTGCATAAGCTTCCTCATAATCCATTGGCGTCATTACCTTAATCGTCATACAGAACACATCCTTTATATTTTATTGATGGTACTTTTCCATATTTTTAGCTGTAAAAGATACAGTGCTATTAACGCCTCTTTAATTACAATACGTTTCTTTCATTTCAAGATGCAGCCACAGCTACAGTTGATCCAGCGGATTTACTATCTGCTGCAATGACTGGGTGCTGACGTGGGTATATATCTCCGTTGTCTTGCTGCTGGCGTGGCCTAGCAGTTCCTGGATGTATCTGATATCGACGCCACTGTCCAGCAAGTGTGTGGCAAAAGAATGCCTCAGACTGTGAAAGGTGATGTGTTTGCTAAAGTTCAATGCGTAGATCCGCTTTTGGTAGACCTTCTGCAAGGTTCTTACCGATAGGGGACCGGTGCCGATTTGACTTTCGAACAGCCATTCCTTTGGTGCATACAGGGTATAGTAGTCTCTTAGCTGAGACAGCATCAATTCTGACAGTGGGGTGATTCTGTCTTTGCGTCCTTTTCCCTGTGAGACAAATACAACCATCCTGTCGCTGTCGATGTTGGCGACTTTCATATTGACCACTTCACTGACCCGCAATCCACAGGAGTAGGCCATCATAAAAGCCGTCTTATGTTTTATGTTGTCCGTTGAGTCAAAGAGCTGTTTCACTTCCTGTTTGCTCATGACTTTCGGCAGTTTCTTTTGCTTTTTAGGCCGTGGTATCTTGACCAACAGGCCGTTTGTAGAAGCCCCTTCCAGTTTGAAGTGCATCTTGATGGCGTTGATGGCCTGATTGCAATAGGCGTGGCTACAGTTCTTTTCATCAATCAGGTGCAACATGTAGGTTTCAATACTATCAAGGCTACGTTCGCCCCTTGTATAGGTTAAGTATTTCTTTAAATGACCGCTGTAGGCTCTTATGGTATTGGGACTATAGCCACTCAGCTTTAGGTGCGTCACCAACTTCTTGACTTCATCGCCCTGATTGGCAGATGGTCTAATGGCGATTTCACTATTGAGATGATCCCTTAAAACAGCAAGCGCATCATACTTGTCCAGTGGAAACAGCCAGAGTTTTCGCACCTCGTCCCACTGACCGCCACCGATTCTTTTGAGCCGATCTAGATCATCAGTATCGTATTTCATTGTTACTTTAACAACCAGTCCATCAATCCATACTTTCATATCGTCCCTCCATTTGTAAAAAAATGTTTATTTTAAGTATATCAAAAAACATATCATTTTACATAATTTTACATATAGAGTTTTTTTAAAAATCAGTTTCTATTTAATCCGATTTGCTATAATCCTAATTTATATGAGTCATTATTTATATGAGTCCTCAATGGAGAGTATGCCTTTCAAGTAACCATAGGCTTCCTGAGAGTACTTATGGTAGTAGGTCAGGGACGCCCGTTTTCTATGTAATGCATCAAAATAACAATACACGCTCTGTTCCAGTGAATGCTCCAGCGCTGTGTGCATATCTATGACCAATGCTCGATAGTCATCCTCTTGCCAGCTTAGCTTGTCGGCAAGGAAGACCACCATATCTGTCCTGGTAGGATCTTGTTTGAGTGTTGTATGATAGGCCAGCGCATCAAGGATTTCCTTGTCCTCTACACCAAATATTTCTGTGGCCAAAATTTTAGACGCCACCTGATGCAGCAGCCCCGGGGCTTCCTGTTCACCTCTCAGAGGCTCGTAACCGAAAGTTCTGCAAAATTCTACAAGGTCCGTCTTGTCGATGACGCGTCCGATGTCATGTAAGTAGGCGCCGACGATACACTTTTCCAAATCAAAATCAAACCGTTTATGTAATGCCTCGACCTGCTTAACGACTAAAAGTGTGTGATAAAATACTTCCTCTTTCTGAAAAGACAGTAAATACATTTCTATATTATTCTTTAAGAAATCATGAGTGAGTGTCATTCCATATCTATCCAACAATATCTTTTGCACCATAAATCCCCTCTCATTCAGATTCTTCAAGTTCCACCTATAATTTTACACTTATTGGTTATAATTTACAACAACCGTTAAAGCCACCGACGTGTTCCAGTCGATGGCTCCTTTCTTGACGAACTTAACTTTTGCTGTTCTTGTAACGCATTTTCTCGATATACATCTTTTCATCGGCCGACTCGATAAACTCATCGACGGTCATGCCCTCCGTATATTCAAATACGCCTGCTGAAATACTCATTTCGTATGGCAGGCTGTATTGATCGTGCACACTACTTATGTGTTGATGCACTGGCTTGAACAATTCGCCCACTTCTTCAGCTGTTTTATTGCAAAAGACTGCGATAAATTCATCTCCACCGAGACGGACAATGCTGTCATCAAAGCCCAGTACCATTTTGATGCTATGGCATATATGAATCAGATAATCGTCGCCGACATTATGGCCATAGGTATCATTGACTTCCTTTAAATCGTCTACATCGATGAAAACGATGGTGATCGGCTCCTTGGAAGTGGTCACCTTCTCCAGTTCCATCTCAAGTTTTTCTATACCTGCACGTCTATTGAGCACCCCGGTCAATTCATCAAAGGTTGCATGATGGATCAATTGGTCATGGACATCTTGCAGTTCATCCAGCAGATCGTTGATGGAGTGTCTCAGAGAGCCTATTTCATCGTCACCACTTGGTTCCATTCGGTTGTTGATGTAGCCATCTTCTATCACTGTTTCCAGTTCCGTATCGATTTTTCCGATCCGTCTGACCACATTGTCCACAGTCCCCATTGCAACAATAAAGAACACGGCAAAGGCCGTTATGAAGATAACCATAATAGAATAGGACGATTGAATCCCAAGAGCTATAATGGAATGATCCAGCGCCAAATAAAACTGTATGTATTTATTTGCATTCACATAGGGATAGTTGATGCGGACATAGGAATCTTGATATGACTCATCCATCACAGGTTCAACAATCGACTGGATAGACGATACGTCGATAGAATGCAGGCTGATTGTTTCATGTATCGACCGGCCGGTTTCTTCCACAACCGTGGCCGTCAAATCATAAGCAAAGGCAAATAGCCCTTTTGGCGGTGCAGTCGCATCGTTGTTCACGACTTCTTGTGTGATAAAGACGATTGGATTACCGTCAATAATCAATAGGCCTGACTCATTTTTGTACTGGGGAAGAACATCTATCAGTCCTTGTGGCACCGGTTTGTCACGGCCCATTTCCAGATCGTAGCCAGCGCTATGAAGGGTTTCCCCTTCCTCGTTATAAAAAATATAGTAGTTCATCTCCTGATCGATGAAATGATTGCTTTCCTTGATGTCTTCAAGAAACATGTCACTGGGGTACTGGACATATATATAGGCATCATCCCAACTGGCCCAGTCTTTCATCAGAGGTTCGTGCCTTGTAATCAAGTCGTCGAGCATATGCTGCACTCTCTCTATCTGCCACTTAAACCTCACTTCTTCGACTTTCTTATATCCTGTCAACAATTCTCCAGACATAAAAAAAATCAGGACCGAAGACCAAACTATAAAAAATGCCGTAAAAAAAAGAATAGCTTTCTTTCGCAACGTCATAAATATTCACCTCATATTTATTATATCCGAAATTACCTATTCTGAATCTATTTTTCTTCAATTATTTTTATATATAAATTTATTGATTTCACTGCATTTCTAACGTGTGTAGCACTTAAGTGACGTTCTTCTTCAAGATATGTTAGATACCGCTGTACGCTTTCAGGGTCCGATTTTCCGGCAGCAAATTTAAGAAAAGAGGCCAGATACCGCTGATAATTGCGAATCGTATTGGGGCTGTAGTCTGATTTTTCTAAATAAAGCCCCACCTCTGATAAGGCTGTACTGTTGATTTTAACCGGTTTTAAGCCCATATGTCCACTGAATCGGTTTCGCAATTCTACAAGGTGGTCGTACTGCTCAAATGGAAAGGACCAACACTTTTTCTTAGAGTCAAACCGACCGCCAGCTATGTGTTTCAACTGGTTTTCACTTAGCTCTGTTGCTGTTGTCGTGACTTTCACCGTCATGCCTTCTATCCAAACATTCATAACAACCCTCCCGAACTCCAACAATGGTCCTGACGTCAAAAACTTCACTATATATAGTACACATGGAACATATTGTTAATATTATAACATAGCGTTATTGAAATAAACAGAATAATTAAAATTTTTTAACAACTCATCAAAAAAAATAGCAACCACCTAGAGAAAAACACCTCTAAGTGATTACTGTTTTTAATCTTCGTAAATTTCCAAGGACTCTATTGCTAATTGAACATAGGCACATACGCCTTTATCGGTATTCGCGATACCATAGCCCTGGCCATGTTTCTCCATGATTTCCTTGACCATGTATAAGCCAAGCCCGGTGCCCCCTAAGGCTCTATTACGGGACTGTTCCACCCTGAAAAATGGCTGCCATAACTTTTCAAGCGCCTCTTCTGAAATATGGCTCGGCGTGTTCTCAACGGTCAGCACACAGTGGCCATCCTTCTCACCCATCCTAATATCCACAAGACCGCCGACCTGTGTATATTGAATGGCATTGGCATACAGATTGCGCACTACGGTTTCAATGTAGGCCTCGTTGCCCTTCACAAAATATTCTTCCAGAGACAACGACACCGTAAGGTCCTTGTCTTTCACCAGTGGTGCGAACTTGCCATGGCATTTCAGCACACTGTCCGATAACTGGAATACCTCTTCTTTGAAGTTCACTTCTCCGGACTCTAATTTAGACAGTTCCAACAAGTCATAGACCAGTTGACTCATGTCGTTGATTTCCGACCGAATCCGCTGATAATGTGCAGGATCGTTGACATCGTAGACGCCGTCCATCATGCCTTCGACAATGCCTTTCATAACCGTCAGTGGCGTCTTCAGTTCATGGGACGCATCGGCCAAAAACTGTTTCAACTGTTGTAACGTCTTCTCTAGCTGTTCAGACATCACATTGATGTTGTTGGCCAGGTCCTCTATTTCATCGTTGGTATGCACATCACATTTTGTCGAGAAATCGATATCCGCCAGTTTGGCCGTCACTTCGTTTAGGTGTAGTAGCGGCTTTGCCAATTTCCTTGAGTAAGCATAGGAAAATAATATCGCCAGCACAATGGCGCCGATAACCGTAATGAAGTAATAGGACTGCATGATATCAATGGTTTCATCAACCGACTCAAGGGACATGATACTGAATATATAAAGGGTTTCACCGTATAGATCCGTGGTCTTTTTAATGGCCACCAAATTGTTGATGCCTGTATAGGTGTCCATTGTTTCATAAGACACATAGCCTTTTTCGTTAAGGGTTCTAATCGCTGCCTTATCCTCCGAAAACACACGAAACTGCTCGTCGAACAGTTTACCCTGCTTGTAATCGAAGCCTTCTCCAGCAGCACTATCGATGTTGGCATATGAAATAGTTCCAAGGTATACTTCGGGTGAATCCAGTAAATAGATATCACTCATCCCTACTTGGCCATCACCTGTACCCTCTTCGTCTGAATGCGTGCCATCTTCCTTATTGGTGCTGATGATATCAGGCAAGAGGTCTGCGTCCATGGCCTCATTCAGTATTTCAGCTTCCTTTATTTCGTACATCCCCGTTTCCAGATCGACCATATCCACCGGGACACCATAATCCTTACCGTCTATGGTTATCCACTCAGGAAAAATCTCATTGTTAAAATCGAACGTGGCATAGCCCTTGACCCGTATTTCCTTACCGACAGCGAGTTTTTCCAACAGCTCTTCAGTCGTGTCATAGGCCGACAAATTGACTTGGTAAACCGTCTTATCCTCAGACAATAGGGTCAAGTAATAAGAGGAATTGTAGAATCCGCCATAATAGGGTTCCCCAAATCTATTAAAAACTGAGATGACCGCATCTCCAGCCATCATCTCTTTACGTATACTCGATTCCACCCTTTGGTGATCGTTGTCCTCATCAATGACGACTTGCTCTACAGCATCAAGTTGCCTGCTGATCTGTTGTTTTTTCGAGTAGCGATAAAAATCATCGAGCCAAAAGTATTGAAAGACAAATTGAACCAGTAATATGGTAAACGCCAATCCAAGGGTCATAAAAAACATTTTTTTAAACAGTTTATTGTGTTTCATTAGTCCTTCACCTCAAACTTATAACCGACACCAAAGACCGTCTTGATATAATACGACTTTTCCCCCAGTGCCTTTCTTATTTTTTTGATATGATTGTCGACAATTCGCGTATCCCCGACAAAATCATAGCCCCATACCTGTGACAGTATTTGGTCTCTGGAGAATACACGATTTTCATGTTCCACCAAATAGGAAAGAATATCAAATTCCTTTGTGGTCAGTTCTATGCCGGAGTCCTCCAATGTTACTTCTCGCGTGCCTTTATCTATAACAAGTCCATACTTTGAGACCTGTTCGCTGACGGTGTCATCCACTCTTTTTTTGGAAAGGAGCAGCTTTGCACGCGCCACCAATATGGCTGGACTAAATGGCTTTTTCACATAGTCGTCTGCCTTGAGTTCAAACCCCATCAACTCATCATCTTCATCCGTTCGGGCTGTCAACATGATGATTGGCACCTCTGACACCTTGCGAATACGACGACAGACCGTCCATCCATCAAGTTCTGGCATCATCACATCAAGAATCACAAGATCCACTGGTTCTTCATCAAACAGTTCTAGACCCAGTTTTCCATTAGAGGCTTCCTTGACCTGAAATCCTTCAGCCGTGAAATAGTCTTTAATAATTTTCCTGATATTTTTTTCGTCTTCTATTACAAGTATTTTCTCACTCATCGTTTTCCCCTGCCTTTTTTTAAGTTTACCATTCTTCATCTTATTTGAGTAGGTGGATTCTGATTAGGGCACATCCAAAAAATAGGCATAAAGGAATCCGTTCGGATTCCTCTATAGCGTTGGAAATTATTGCTCAATATCAAACATCTTTAGGTCGTCTTTGAAGTACTTGTCCAAAATCTTATAAAATGCATCCCAATCCGCTTGGGCAGCGTCGTATTTTCCTTCATCCTCTAACTTACTCGCTTTGTCATAAAGCGTTTCTAAGGCTTGTTGATCCTTATCAGAAACCGGCTTTAAAACATCTGACATATCCTTCATAAATTCTTTGTAAGTCGGTAATGTGTAGTCGGCATCTGTCAACTCTTCCATGTCGATCTCATCGTACTCATCATAATCGTCAGCGTCACCAAACTCACAGTCGGTCGCTGTACAAGTCTCAAATTTTTCTTCATCTATGAATTTTTCAAACAGTTCATCAAAAGCGATCCACTTTTGTTCCGACTCCTCGTATTTTTCCGCTTCATCAAGCTTTACAGCCTCTTTATAAAGGGCTTTCATCTTCTTGTCCGTTGCAGCATCAACCGTCTTAAGGTAGTCTTTTGATTCCTTCATGTAGTCATCGTAGCTTGGCATTTCAAAGTCGCCGTCTATTGCCATAAAATCATCGTCATAGCTTTCCATCACTTTATCAAAGGCATTCCATTCTTTATCTGCTTCATCAAACTTGCCTTCTTTTTCGTAATCCATAGCCGCGTTATAATGTTTCTCCAGCTGGTCTTTATCCGTTGAACTGACTTTTGCCAATAAGTCGCCCATGTAATCTTTGAAACTTATCGCTGAGCACTCGGTGATGTCTGCCCACTCCATAGAGTCTTCTGAAGTGTCATAGCTGGTGTTTATTGCTGTCGCATACACAGGGTGTGCCTGCGAACTTACCGCTATCTTTTCCATCGGTGCCGCAGTTGCAAAACTCATTGATGCCGCTGAAATAATCATCGTTCCTAAAATCATACTTGCCATTACTTTTTTCATTGTTTCCATCTCCTTAAGTTGTTTTCATCTTTGTTAGACAGGTGTCTGTCATCTTTTCTCGTTTCTCGTTTTCAATTCTTGCTTGAGCTCATTTTCCGAAAGTGTTTGTCTCTTTCGATGGTCTTATAATAACAAGGACATATATCAACCAAAGGTTTTAAATGTGTTTTTTTTGTGTTTTCATGATTTTTATCTATATTGCAAAAAAAAATAAAAGCAGGTCACATCGAGCGACCTGCACTTTACTCATTTCCTTCGGAAACTCGGCCTACAATAAAAGCAGGTCGCATCGAGCGACCTGCACTTTACTCATTCCCTTCGGAAACTCGACCTACAATAAAAAATCCTGTTGCACTACTTCTTTATAAGTAGGTACAACAGGATATGTCGTTCATATGATTATTGTTCTATTTTTTACTGCTGAATAAATCCCCTAATGCACTGAATGCGTCGATGATCATATCACAGGGGTCTAGTTCCCCAGGTCGACTAAAGCCATAGCTGCACCCAATAGTCACTAGACCATTGGACTTGCCCGCATCAACGTCATGCCGTCTGTCACCGATTATGGCAGCCTTTTCAGGCACCAATACACCATCGCTGATAAGCCCCTTTAAAATGTCCGCTTTTGAAAGCCCTGGATAGGCCCCTGCACAAGCGAATGTGTCAAAGTAACGCTCCAGTTCAAAGAGTTGTTTGTGATTGTCCATATAGCTGACACTGCAATTGCTCAGGAAAATCAATTTATAACCACGGCTTTCTAAAGTGGCAAGTGTTTCCAAGGCATTGCTGTATAAGGCGGAGCCACCTGCCCTTAACAGTCGTGCCATTTCATCACCAATCATTTTACCTGCACGATTACGGATTCCCTCTGGCAAGTTTGGCATAAATGTGGACCACATTTCATCTTTTGTGTAGCCCAACCATTGGCTGATTTCCTCATCTGTCCAGTCTTTGTCCAAGGCATAACCTGCCTCGATAACGTAGTCCGGTGTCAATGAAACCAGATAGTCGAAGGCTTTTCTAAAGGCCGGTGCGTACAAGACGATGCTGTTATGGATCGTCCCATCATAGTCGAATACCAAGGTATCAATTGCTGCTAATCGCTTCTGAAATTCGTCTGATTTGGATACTGCGTCCTTGTTCATTCTTTTATGTCCTTATAATTCCGCTAAGAGGTTGGCCATTTCAATTGCCGTCGCAGCTGCTTCAGAGCCTTTGTTGCCAGCTTTTGTACCCGCTCTTTCGATGGCTTGTTCGATTGTATCCGTCGTCAACACACCGAAGATAACCGGTACTTCTGTCTCAAGAGACACGCTTGCGATGCCCTTTGTCACTTCACCTGACACATAGTCAAAGTGAGCAGTCGCGCCGCGGATGACAGCACCAAGACAAATAACACCGTCGTACTTTCCTGATTTCGCCAGTTTTTTGGCAATCAACGGCATTTCAAAAGCCCCTGGTACCCAAACAATTTCTATATCCTCTTCAGCTACTCCATGTCTAACAAATGTGTCAATGGCACCACCCAGTAACTTGCTACCGATAAACTCGTTGAATCTACCCACGATAATTGCATATTTTTGATTTTGTGATATTAACTTACCTTCGATTGTTTTCATATTATTTATCCTCCTCAAATTTCAACATGTGTCCCAATTTTTCTTTTTTAGTTTTTAAATAGTAGGCGCTTCTTTCATTATGGTTCATTTGAATTTCCACCCGCTCTGTTATCTCAAGACCATACCCCTCTAATCCAAACAACTTCTTCGGATTGTTGGTCATTAGTCTGATCTTCTTAATACCTAGGTCTTTTAGAATTTGTGCGCCGATGCCGTAATCTCTAAGGTCCGCAGAGAATCCTAATGCTAGATTTGCTTCAACAGTGTCCATGCCCTGGTCCTGCAATGCATAGGCTTTGATTTTATTGATCAGACCGATACCACGCCCTTCCTGGCGCATGTAGAGTAGCACACCCCGACCTTCTTCTTCAATACGTCGCATCGCCTCGGCATATTGCTGGCCACAGTCACATCTCAGTGAGCCAAAAGCGTCGCCCGTCAAACATTCAGAGTGTACGCGCACAAGCACTGGCTCGCCGTCTGTTACATCGCCTTTTACAAGGGCAACATGGTGTTCCCCATTTAATTTATTTATATAACCAACCATGTGGAATTCACCGTATTTTGTTGGCATATTCGCTTCTGTTTCGCGATGCACAAGGGTTTCTGTCGCTGAACGGTAGGCAATCAAGTCCGCTATGGTAATGATCAATAAGTTGTGTTTCTTTACGTATTCCATCAGTTCCGGCACCCTTGCCATGCTACCGTCATCACTCATGATTTCACAAATGACACCGGCTGGTTTAAAGCCGGCAAGTCTTGCCAAGTCCACGGCAGCCTCTGTATGGCCTGCTCTTTTCAGCACGCCCCCTTCTTTGGCAACCAGTGGGAAAATGTGGCCAGGTTTTGTAAAAGCACTGCCATCCACAGTCGGATCCATTAATTTTTGCAGTGTTTCCGCCCGTTCAAAAGCCGAAATACCTGTAGTCGCGCCGATATAATCAACAGACACCGTAAAGGCCGTTTCTTTTGGGTCGGAATTGTTCTGTACCATGGGTTCGATACCAAGGGCCTGTACACGTTCTCTTTCAAGTGGCGCACAGATCAACCCACGACCGTGGGTCGCCATGAAATTCACCGCTTCTGGTGTAACGGTTTCGATGGGCATCAGTAGATCCCCTTCGTTCTCTCTGTCTTCATCATCTACAACGACAATCATCTGTCCTTGTTTTAGTGCTTCAATTGCTTCTTCAATCGTGTTAAACTTCATGTCCATTTCCTCCCTGGTTTCTTTTATGCAAATCCATTTTCTCTTAAGAAATTCAATGATGCGTCAAAATTTTCTTTGGCTTGACCCTCGTCTGGTGCATTTACCGACTGATCGGATGTTTTGTCCATGCCCGCCGATAGCAAGCGTTCGACATATTTTCCAATAACATCGCCTTCAAGGTTGACGACGTCGCCAACTCTTTTGCCCAGCAATGTCGTTTCGTCTTTGGTCATCGGAATGATGGAGACACTAAAACTTTTTTGATCCAGTGTCGCGACCGTTAAACTGACACCATCGATTGCAATGGAGCCTTTATGTAGCAAGTATTTCATAAACGATTTCGGTGGCTCTATGGTCACCCAAGTCGCATTGTCATCTTTTTTAAATCCTTTGATGGTACCGACGGCATCAATATGGCCAGATACCATATGGCCGCCTAAACGGTCCCCTAATCGAAGCGCCCGTTCCAAGTTGACAGTGTCGCCAAAGCCTAGGGCTTTTAACGAGGATACGTTCATGGTCTCCGGCATGACATCTGCCGTAAAACTATTGTCGTCGAATCGAACGACGGTTAGACAGACCCCGTTTGTTGCAATGCTGTCGCCGAGTTTCACATCCTCTAGCACTTTTTTTGCTGCAATGGTCAACTGTATGGACTTTGTGCCCCTTTGAATCCCTTTTACTTGTCCTATTTCTTCTATGAGTCCTGTAAACATGTCGGCTCCTCTCTTTGATCTATATAAGCGGTGACGAGTATATCCTCACCAATTTGCTCAACCCCCATATCCTTTAATAGAATGGCGTCTGCCATATAAGGGATGCCAGTGCCGGCCACAGGTGTCTTGGCAGTGGACCCGCCAATCATCTTGGGTGCGATAAAGCTTAGTATCTTTTGTACAATGCCAGACTTTAGAGCACTGTCATTGAGTGTGCCGCCACCTTCGAGGAGAATGCTGTTGATGCCTTCAGCGCCGAGAATCTGCATCAACTCGTTCAGGTCGACCCGTCCCTCAACTGTAGCAGTCTTGATAATGGTACACCCACACGCCTGAAGCGCTTCTTCTTTAGCCTTTGGCATGGCTTCCGTTGTTGCAATAATCACCTTTTGGTGCACGCCGGCCGTCAACAGTTTCGACTCCAGCGGCATACGTCCCTTGCTGTCGACGATAATCGGTACTGGGTGGCTAATTAGTTTTTCCTCAAGTCTGGTCGTCAGCTGTGGATCATCGATGATTACCGTATTGACGCCAACCATGATACCCTGCAGTTCCTGTCTTAACCGATGAACATATTTCCTTGACGCACTGCCTGATACCCACTTGGAGTCACCAGTCGTCGTTGCGATTTTGCCATCTAGGGTCATGGCTGTCTTCATGACCACATAAGGCGTCTTTTTCAATATATGATGGATAAAAGCTTCATTCAGTTGTCGCGCTTCCTCTTCCATGATACCGACAACAACTTCGACACCGCTGTTTTCCAGCAAGCGGGTGCCTCGTCCAGCCACGAGTGGGTTGGGATCTTTCATGGCGATGATCACCTTCTTGATGCCATGCTTTAAGATCAATTCCGCACAAGGTGGCGTTTTACCGTAATGACTACAGGGTTCCAATGTGACCACCATGGTCATACCTGCCAGTGAGGTCCTCTTCGTCAGCGCATCTGCCACTGCATTCACTTCGGCATGACCTTCACCACAGCGCTCATGATAGCCTCTTCCGATAACCTCAGTCTCATCGATGACCAATGCGCCCACCATTGGATTTGGTGCCACAAAACCAGCGCCTTTTTTTGCAAGGGCTAAAGCGGCCTTCATCCAGTCTCTATAGAGCGTCATCACGTCCTCTGATTTCTTTGTCTGCTCAAGTTTCCTGCCTTCTATTGTCATGGTGGTTGATCACGCTCCTGTCTTTATATGTATTCGCTATAACTTTGGTAACTTTATACTCATTAGGCTAATTTTGTAAGTATCATGTGCACCAATGACCAAATTATCTGCTTAAGACCTTCAAAACAATGTCCTTCATTATCTTTTATAAGTACCCATAAATAAATATAAAAAACCCTGAAGATATTCTTCAGGGTTAACATTCAATGGGTTTAGACATATTTGTCACTGCTGGCTCTAGTATATTCTATATGTTAACTCGAACATACACCAGTGGTCACACTTTATGTCGAGAGCTGTCGCTAGACATCTCCACCTATCTTCTACCATCCAGACTGTACTGTCGGTCTTGGAATCTCACCAAGTCAACCTTTCGGTTCGCGGACTATAACCGCCGGTCGGGAATTTCACCCTGCCCTGAAGATACAATATTTAATTCACTTGAAGTTTAGCACGCTTGACATACTTTGTCAAACATTTATTTGATATAATAAGTTGAATCTACTACTTTGGAGGTTAGCATGCATTATCAAAACAGCTTAAGCTATTGGAAGCAATTAGAAACTGAACAGACGCCACTACCTTATAGAGCCATTGAACGCCGGTTCTTAGAAAAGATGGCCAAACTACTCGATTACTACGGAGCACAGCCATCAGCTGAGACCTATGGCTTTCTGTCGACTATAAAAAATTTAGAAGACCTGCCACAGCCTATTGACCATGTTCACTCGGGGAAACTGCAACTCTTGCAAACAGATAAAGACGTATACTTTATCGGAGACATCCACAGCGACGCCAGTGCCCTCGATCAGATCATTACCCAAGTGGATCCCTACAGCCAACCTTGTCATATGGTCTTTTTAGGGGATTATGTAGACAGAGGCCACGCCCATCTTGAAACCCTGGATAAACTGTGGGCCCTGAAATTGGACTTGCCGGATCAAATCACTTTACTCCGCGGAAATCACGACGGTGGCTACTTCAATGACGACAACATCATTCTGCCCTATGGCCTGGATGCCAATGGTCAGCCAAAGGATTATTTTCCCTTGTACCTAGAGGGCCTTATGCAGTCAAAGATGATGGACCGGTCCACACTCGACACCTATTTCAAGCTCTGCGATGCCCTGCCCATGCTTATCTTTATCCATAAACACAAGCAATGGACCATGGGCGTTCACGGCGGATTGCCAAGACCAAACAGCACCCCACCATATTACGACTATATTCCGTCACTTCAAGCCCTTGTTATGAACAGCACCCTGGATGAAGAAGGAATCTGCGTTTTAGACAACCTTTTCTGGTCGGACCCTACAGAAGGCCTTGATGGAGAAATAAGCAAAAAAAGACGCTTCAACACATATGAAGCGCACTTTAAGGAATTTTCTGAAATTTTTGGTATCACACAGCTTGTCCGAGGTCACGAAACCGTTAAGAACGGTCATAGATCTATCTATAACGGAAAAGTCCATACGATTTTTTCTTCCGGTCATCCGTTTAAAGATTCAGCCTACGGCGCTGAAGTCGAAGAACCGAAAGTATTGCTTCTAGGAGAGAGCACACGCTTAAAAGAGGTAGCCATCAAACCCTAGTTTCCTATGACTCAAGCCACTTGTAATACTCATATTGACCAAATTCACTGGTTTCCATGTTCAAATGGTTGGCAAAGGTTTGTAGCCTGGCATTGTTGGTA
>Ga0070724_10001327_pt1 | contig 14958 bp, 15 predicted proteins | sample tdDd001_FD_67278 | JGI IMG/M metagenome (GOLD analysis project Ga0070724, IMG submission 67278) | Marine sediment microbial communities from the Atlantic coast under amendment with organic carbon and nitrate - tdDd00.1 | ecosystem: Environmental > Aquatic > Marine > Coastal > Sediment | place... | reverse complement strand
ATAGCCGTCAGGCACCTTAAAAAAAACGGATACAAAATTTTGGAACAAAATTACCGTAACAAGCTGGGAGAGATCGATATTATTGCAAAAGACAAGGGTACGCTTGTCTTTGTGGAGGTCAAAGCAAGAAAATCCGGTCTTTTCGGAAATCCCAAATGGGCAGTAACTCCTAAAAAGCAGCGTAAAATTTCGATGGTGGCACTCTACTATCTTAAAACCACAAAACAACATAATGTAAAAGCAAGGTTTGATGTGGTAAGCATAGTTTCTGTAGCAGAAAACCCTTGCATAGAGATCGTTAAAAATGCCTTCGAACTCGCATATGGATGAAACCGGCGCACTTTATGTGGTTGCCACTCCCATAGGGAACAGGGACGATATCACCATAAGAGCTCTTAATATTCTCGGGCAGGTTGATCTTGTAGCTGCAGAAGATACAAGACATACAGGTAGGTTGCTGGCACATCACAATATAAAATGCCGTATGATCTCTTTTCATGAACATAATGAAAGAGAGCGTACACCGGATCTTATTAACAGGCTCAAAGCCGGATCATCGGTGGCACTCGTATCAAATGCAGGAACACCATCAGTGTCTGACCCCGGCTACAGGCTTGTAAAAGAAACTATTGATAGCGATATTAGAGTCGTTCCAATACCTGGTGTATCTGCTGCTATTACCGCTCTCTGCGTAGCAGGAATGCCAACCGATTCATTTGTTTTTGTGGGATTCCCTGCCAAGAAAAAGGCCAGGCGACTCAATCAGCTAAACGACCTTGCCGGTGAACACAGAACCATCGTATTTTATGAATCTCCAAGACGTATTTCGACCTTTCTTGAAGAAATTATAGATATTATGGGTGACCGACATGGTGTCCTTGCCAGGGAGATGACCAAGCTACATGAAGAATTCATTAGGGGCTTATTATCTAAAATTCTTTCCAGCTTGAATGCACGACCGGCAATAAAAGGCGAATGCACTCTTTTAGTTACGGGATGTGAAGAAAACAAAGAAGTTTCTCTTAAGACCGTTAGAACTGAGATAATTAAAGCGCTGGAGAAAAAAGAAAACAGACTGTCCGAGATTGCCAAAGCTGTTGCCGAAAAACATGGTCTTTCTAAAAACAAGGTGTATGATGAGGCCTTGAAGTTAAAGCGCAAGATGCAGAACGCATAGCGCAAGGCGTATTAATATGGATACAATCCGAAACCCGATTCTTTACCCGGTAATTCTTGCTGTTCCAGATAAAGAACAAAAACTTACTGGCAGGGAAAAGGTTGCAAATTTAAGCAATCATGCCAGAAGAGCGCTTGAAATATCCGCCCAAAAAAGTTGTATTGAACTAGGCGATTTAACAAAGAGCGAAAATGGTGCTCCCCTCCCTTTTGGTGGAAATTACTGGTCTCTGACCCACAAACCTAGATATGTCGGGGGCGTGATTGCCCCAACACAGATCGGTATCGATATCGAGAAAATCCGGCCTTGTTCAAAGGCTCTTTTCAGAAAAACGGCCAATGAAAGTGAATGGGGCCTTTCAGACGCGGATTCGTTCAAGCTTTTTTTCCGATACTGGACATCAAAAGAATCGGTGTTAAAGGCTTCGGGAACAGGTATCAGGGATCTTTCAAAATGCCGCATCGCTCAGATAATCGACCATAACCATCTGGTTATAAATTACGAAGACCGGAAGTGGCTTATAGAACACTTTTATTTTGACGGACATATTGCATCTGTTGTAAAGAACGATTTTGACGTTGAATGGACGATTGAACCTACCACAAAGTTGCTTTAAGCGCTATTATGACTCAATATAACGGTTTAATAGAAAATCAGGAACTTCCCTTTTTAGCCGCCATTTTTACCGTATGTCTGTGTACTCTTTTCGGTGCCAATGCCGTTGCTATTAAAATCAGTCTTTCCGGACTGGGGGTGTTCACCACCGCAGGGCGCCGTTTCAGCATTGCCTCGGTAGCGGTTTTAATATGGGCTCTAGTTACCGGCCGATCCCTAAAAATCAAGAAGGGGCAGATTCATCAGTTACTGATTATCTCCGGGATTTTTACTGTTCAACTATCTTTGTTCTATCTGGGAATCAGTAAAAGCAATGCTTCCCGAGCAACCCTGCTGGTCAATCTTCAACCTTTTTTTACCCTTTTTCTGGCACATTATTTCATTCCAGGAGACCGGATTACCAGAAGAAAAACCCTGGGCATATTAATGGGATTTGCAGGTGTAGGCTTTGTGTTTCTGGAAAATAAAGGTATTACATCCGATTTTCGTATCGGGGATCTAATAATCCTTGTCGCAGCTTTTCTCTGGTCCTGCAGCGCGGTTTATACCAAAAGGATTATATCTGCCTTTAAACCTTTTCATATGGTGCTTTATCCCATGATATTGTCTACGCCTTTCTTTTTTCTTGAAGGGTTTTTATGGGACAAAAGCATGATTGCCCATTTGGATGCAGCTATTTTGTGTGCTCTTTTATATCAGGGACTTGTAACAGCTTCTTTTGGTTTTGTTGTCTGGATGACCCTGTTACAAAAATACGGTGCCGTATCACTTCATTCTTTTATCTTCATTATGCCGGTTTCAGGGGTTGTGCTGGGAGGACTTGTCCTTGGAGAACCGATTACGGTCAATCTTCTTATGGCCCTGTTGTTGATCGTGTCAGGTATTCTGTTGGTTAACTTCAAACAGAAAAAACCAATACCATTATTTCCTCTTGGAAGAAATGTATAAACAGGATTATGAGACCTTTGCAAAACGCTCCTTTTTGCAAAGGTCTCGTAGAGTAACTGAGAAGACAAGGCGTTTTTCAAAGGTCTGGTTAAGAAAAACGACTCAATCTGTGTCTTAAATAAGTATAGCGTTTTTGTGTTTTGTCGTTATTTATGCCTATGGCCAATGCTTTCCGGGTGCCGACCATAACCACCAAATTCCGACCTCTGGTTACGGCTGTGTAAATCAAGTTGCGCTGCAGCAGGATATAATGCTGGGTAAGAACGGGTATCACTACGGCCGGATATTCTGAGCCCTGGGATTTGTGAACCGAAATAGCATAGGCCATGACAATTTCGTCCAAATTCGAAAAATCATAGGATACCCCCCTGCCGTCGAAGTTGACGACAATTTCCCGCTTCACAGGCTCAATATCTATGATTCTTCCTATATCGCCGTTGTAGACATCCTTGTCGTAGTTGTTCCGGATCTGCATCACCTTGTCGTTGAGCCGATAGGTTCGCTCACCACGCATCACCCCTTCGTGTCCCGGATTCAGCGCCTCCTGCAGCGCTCTGTTGAGGTTTCCAGCTCCAACGATCCCTTTGTGCATTGGTGTGAGAACCTGGATGTCATCCACCGGATCGAACTTGAACTGTTGCGGTATTCTCTTTTTCACCAACTTCAGAATAATACCGAGCACCTCTTCGGGGTCTTCTTTTTCAATGAAGTAAAAATCGGTATTCTCTCCTGCCTTGGGAAAAGACGGCATATCGCCGCCATTAATCCGATGGGCATTGACGATGATTCGGCTGGTTTTGGCCTGGCGGAAAATTTCTTTGAGTTCCACAACCGGCATGATCCCCGATGTAATGATATCGTTCAATACGTTTCCCGCCCCAACGGACGGAAGCTGATGGATGTCGCCCACCAGCACAAAAGTGGCCCCTGAAGGGATCGCTTTCATGAGATGGTGCATCAGGACCGTATCAATCATAGAGGCTTCATCCACAACCAGCAGATCGCAATTCAAAGGCTTTGTTTCGTCTCTCTGAAACCCTCCTTTCTGGAAGCTGAACTCCAGCAGCCGGTGTATGGTTTTCGCATCGTGTCCGGTGGTTTCGCTCATGCGCTTGGCAGCCCTCCCGGTTGGAGCCGCCAGTAGTGTCTTGACCCGGAGTCGCTTGAATATCTTCAGAATGGCATTGACAATAGTGGTTTTACCGGTACCGGGTCCCCCGGTGATCACCATGACCTTGTGCAAAAGAGCGCATTTGACCGCTTCAACCTGGTTGTCCGCCAGAGTTATATCCAGTCTCTCCTGCACCCATTCAACAGCCTTTTCTATTGCGACCGGACGGATAGCTTTGGGGGTACGGACCAACGATTTGAGAAGATCGGCGATCATGGTCTCACAGAAGTAATATTTAGCGAGGTATACTGCCTTGTTGTTGGCCTTGAATTCATCAATGGCCTCGTTCAGGTCTTCAATGACCACCTTCTTTTCAAATGAGATATTTCCCAGTGCCGCTTCCACCAGCTCCCTTTCGACCTCAAGAATCTCACGGCATTTCTGAAAAAGGTGCTTGTAAGGATAGTACACGTGTCCTTCTTCGGCCAGTTGGTTAAGCACATAGAGTATACCCGCTTCAACCCTCAAAGGTGAATCTTTTGGAAATCCGAGTTTTGCGGCGATACTGTCGGCAATAACAAATCCGATTCCGAAAATATCAATGGCAAGGCGATAGGGGTTGTTTGTCACTACAGCGATGGATCGGTTGCCATATTGTTTGAATATTTTCGTGGCATATCCGGAGCTGACACCATAGGTCTGGAGAAAAATCATCACCTCGCGGATTTCCTTCTGGGCTTCCCATGCCTTTTGAATCATGGCGATACGTTTTTTGCCGATACCTTCCACCTGAGCCAGTTTTTCGGTTTCATTTTCGATGACATCAAGTGTTTTTTCCCCGAATTTTTTAACGATACGGTTGGCCATGACAGGACCGAGCCCTTTGATGAGTCCGGAACCCAGATACTTTCGAATTCCATAAACGGTTGCCGGAACCGTGGTTTTGAATTCCACCACCCTGAACTGCTCACCAAATCTGGGATGGTTGACCCACTCGCCACGCATGTTGAGGATTTCGCCTGGTGCCGGCGACATCAGGTGTCCCACTATTGTAACCAGATCCCTTTGTCCGTGAACTTTGACTCTGGCAATGGTGAAACCGTTCTCCTCGTCAGTGTATGTAATTCTTTCAATCTGGCCGGAAAGATCCGTAAGCATAACTTTGCCCTGTTTTATACCCAGTCAGGCAACCTTATATCTGATTTTAAGGCTCTGCTGGGGATGAAACATTTTATGTCAATAACCGGGGACCCGTCAAACGCATCTATCTTGTCGATATGAATAGTATTTCCTTCTATCGATAGTATCTTACATATGGATATGGCAATCAGATTGGGTCTTAACGGGGAATGGGTTGCAAACACCCCTGATAAAGGGTTTTCCTTATTCTTCCTTGGATGAACCTGCATTACGTTCCTCTTTTCAGGTGTGTCATTCTCATGAAACCAGTAACATACGGTTATATGAGAGAATTTATCTAATCCAAGAAGAGCCTCATTATATTTTTCGTATATTTCTATCCATACATTTTCATCCTGTTTTTGTATAACGCCCACAGGAAAAATATCAAAGCGGTCTTTCATTTATAATCTCCTTCCAATGGTTAATACAATTAATTTAATTTAACAACATATTGTATTTTTTGTTGACATTAACCCCAACATATTGCATAAATAATCTGCTACGTGTAATTCGATAATATATTTTAGTAGCTTAACATGCTCCATTCGGTCAATCAATAACTGCGGCATAACATTCAGATTAAAAAGAAAATCAGGATATGGATAGAAGGAAATTTTTGCTGAAAAGTGCCGGTTTGTTGATCTCAAGTTATTTTGGGCTGAACAGTTTTTCAAAGGCATTCGCCATAGAAAAACATCGAAATTATCCTTTTAATCGGCCCTGCATTGCACTGATTATTGATGATATCGGACACAGCCTTTCCCATGCGAGACAATTCCTGAAGCTGGGCGTTCCCATTACCTTTTCCATCTTACCGCGATTGGTATATTCTTATGATCTGGCCGTTGAGATTTATGATAAAGGACATGAAATCATGCTTCACCAACCCATGGAGCCTTACAACGCCGATTCCTTCGATCCGGGTCCAGGCGCACTATATGTTGGAGATGGGTCCGATAGGATCGGCAGAGTTATAAAGGAGAATATTGCCGGCGTGCCTTATGCCGTTGGGGCTAACAACCATATGGGTTCTAGATTCACAGAGTGTCGCAAAGAAATTAGAGAAGCACTCAAAGTTGTAAAGAAAAAAGGTCTATTTTTCGTTGACAGCCGTACCTCAAGCCATTCTATGGGCTATAAAACCGCCAGAAAGCTTCATATGGCCGCTACAGGGAGCAACATTTTCTTGGATAATTTTCATGAAGAATCGTTCATTTATTATCAACTTCATAAATTAAAAAAACATGCGAAAAGATACGGACATGCGGTGGGAATCGGCCATCCGTTTCCGAAAACAGTACGGGCAATCGGAAGGTTTTATAAAGATCTTAAGGATTCCGACATCTCATTGGTCTATGTGTCCGATGTTTTGTAAGAAAGGATTGTGAAATGAAATTTTTTATAGCGGAACAAAATCTGGGAGCCGATGCCACAAAGGAGCAGGCTGAACAATTGATTAAACTGCTGAAAGAAAAAGGTTGGGATGTTGAATATGGAATCGGGAAAAATGTGGCGATCGACATCTCAGAGTTTGGGCAGGAAGAGAAAATTCAGGACAAGTTTGCAGATGATTTTATGAGCTGTTTATCTCGGATGGAAGAATGACATGCTTTAAAATCGGATCACTTTATTATGTGAGATGCCTCACTGCTTGACAAATAAGCCTATTTTATCTATGTTTCATATGACTAGCCAGGATCCGAAGCAGAGAACCAAACAAGGTTAAGCCCCGCCGGGGCGGGGTTAAGCTGGTAAACGGGCTCAACCATTTATCATCAAAGGTCTCGGAGATAGAGGTTGGAACCATGTTTCAGACTGCTATAGAAGAAAAATACAAGGATGGACAGATCATCTTCGAGGAGGGGAGTATCGGAGACTGGATCTATGTAATTGAATCTGGTTCTGTGGAGATTTCCAAGAAAATAGACGGGGAAAAGGTGGTATTTATTGTGCTAGGTCCAGGGGAAATAATAGGGGAACTAGGTTTTATTAGCAAAACGCCACGTACAGCTACAGCCACAGTCGTTGGTGATACAACTATCGGGATCATTGATCCGATATTTTTTGAAGAAGAATTCAACAAACTGTCCGCTGGTTTCCAGGCGGTTCTTACCAGCCTTGCATCACGCCTTAAGAAGACAACCGAGGCTGCCTGCCTCATCAAAAGAACCTCCCAAGAGCACAAGTAATTTTTTTTCTTTGAAGTCTATATTCTGATTGAAATTCATTTATAAGTGTTCGTAAAATAAATGTTTGCTCGTGCTAATTTTAAGAATCCCTTTTGGAATCGCACCGGAGATGAAAAAAAATCATTAAAAGGATGTTAAAATTATGGAAAAAACATTATCTATTATCAAACCCGACGGTGTTGCCCGCGGATTAATCGGCGAAGTTATTAAACGATTGGAAAGCAACAGCCTTAATATCATTGGCATGAAAATGTTGAGAATGACCAAAGTTCGGGCAGAAAGTTTTTATGCAGTGCACAAAGAAAGGCCATTTTTTGACAGTCTGACATATTTCATGACATCCGGGCCTGTTGTAGTCATGGTTCTTGAAGGGGAAAATGCCATAGCCAAATACCGTGAAATAATGGGTGCCACTAATTACAGGGAAGCGGCTGAAGGGACTATTCGAAGGGATTTTGCCACGGATATTGAAAAAAATGTGGTACACGGTTCAGATTCCCTCGAGACCGCTGCCTTTGAAATCGGCTTCTTTTTCAATAGCATAGAAATTACCGGCTGATGTCCAAAAGAATCAATTTTGACAATATCACTATAGTTTTGCACCAGCCACGATATCCTGAAAATATCGGGTCTGCTGCCCGTGCCATGCGCAATATGGGCATAAGTCGGCTTGTGGTAGTTGACTCCCAAAACTATGATCTAAATAAAGTCCTGAAGTTGGCGACTCATATTGGTTCTGACGTTATTGACAAAAGTAGAATTTGCACAGACCTTAAGGATACGCTCGCTCCTTTTCATTATGTTGTCGGTGCTACAGCTCGGCTGGGAGGACAGCGTCAGGTTCTTAATAATCCTTCAAAATTGGCTCAAAAGCTGGCTCCTATTTCCATCGAAAATCGTATAGCAATACTTTTTGGCCCGGAAGACAGAGGACTTTCCAACGAGGACATCCGTTACTGTCATCTGCTTGTAAATATACCCACAGCCGAATTTTCATCACTGAACCTGGCCCAGGCGGTAATGATTGTATGCTATGAACTCTTTACGGTCGGTCTTGAGATAAGCGAAGAATCTACCCCTCGCCTTGCCAGTCGTCATGAGCTTGATGGGATGTATGATCAGCTTAAAGATGTACTGGTAAGGATTAATTTTATCAATCCAGAAAATCCGGATCACTGGATCAACAACTTACGTCATTTTTTTACTCGCTTTCAGCTTCGGGCCAAAGAGGTCAGCATTATTCGGGGTATATGCCGGCAGGTCGACTGGTATGGAAAGAAGTGCTGTGAGGACGGGCAGAGAATGCGGCAAAATGATGCAACGCGGGAGCGAAAATAATGTTGAAAAAAGGTGATCTATGAGATTAGTCCGATTTGGTCAAAAGGGAAAAGCCAAGCCGGGTTTGTGGAAAGATGGCAAAATCGTCGACTTGAGAAAAATCTTTCCTCAGATTCCTGATATAAGTGAAGCATTTTTCAGAGACGGCTGGCTTGAAAAGGTTGCCGGAGTTAAGGACCCGGGCAGCAAAGTAGAAGAGCGGATTGCGAGCCCGATTCATCGCCCTTCCAAGATCATCTGTCTTGGGATAAATTATGCCGAACATTCCAAAGAAGGAGGTTTCGAAAATCCTGAAAAACCGTTGATATTCTGCAAGACGCCAAATGCTTTGAATGGACCATATGATCCTATCATTCTTCCCAGAAGCAGTGGCCAGGTTGACTGGGAGGTGGAACTCGCAGTAATCATTGCAAAGGAAGGGAAAAGAATAAGTAAAACAGATGCATTCGATTACGTTGCAGGCTTTACTGTCATGAATGATGTATCCGGGAGGGAGGCCCAGTTTTCCGATTCCCAGTGGTTTAGGGGAAAATCGTTTGACAGCTTTGCGCCGGCCGGTCCTTTCATTGTTACTCCGGATGAGATTGACGATGTAAACAACCTGAGGCTGACCGCTATAGTGGATGGCGAAACAATGCAGGACGGAAATACAAGGAATATGATTTTCGACATCCCTGCCATCATAGAAAACATCAGCGAGGATATCACCCTTATTCCGGGCGACATAATCTCAACCGGAACACCGGCTGGCGTAGGGATATTCAGGGACCCTCCGGTTATTCTGAAACCCGGAAACGTGGTTGAATGCCGCATCGAAAAAATCGGTTCCATAATCAATAAAGTTGTAAATGAGTAAATTTTAACACCCGAAGTTTTCTGCAAAGGTCTCAATATTTCGAATCAGCGTACTCCACCCACCCCCCGGTCATTACAAGAGCACGGTCAAAGTCGGAAATTGCAAAAGATGCCTCTAAATGGTACTCGTCAGATGTTATGATAAAGACATTTTTTTCAAGATCCGTTTTAAGATAGGTTTCTTTTCCGGAAAAATCTCTAAAGATACGGTCGATAGTCTTAGCAGGCAGTTCCACCGCCATCATGCCGCAGTTAAACATGTTCTGTCTGAAAATTCTGGCGAAGTCTTCTGCGATAACCAGGTTAATGTTGTTCGCTTCAAGTACCCAGGCTGCGTGTTCTCTGGAAGATCCGCATCCGAAATTTGCCTTTGTGATGATAACACTCTTCCCTTCAATATCGATTCGTGGAGTGAATCCATCAAGCTTAATATCTTCTAAAAGGTGTGGCTTGAGTGCCTGTTTTGAAATCCCCGACAGATATTTTGCCGGAATAATTTCGTCAGTATTGATATCAGATCTGTCTAGACAGAGTACTTTTCCGTTGAAATTCCTCATAATTTTACCTTTAATGATGAATTAGTAAAAACTCGAATTCATCAACCTTTGAAAAGTCTGGAATTTGTAATGTAACCGGCGATAGCAGTAGCTGCTGCTGTAGCAGGGCTTACAAGATGCACCATGCTCCCTTTGCCCATACGGCCGTTGAAATTTCGATTTGTAGTGGATACACATACTTCGCCTTCGGCCAATACGCCGTTGCTCATTCCCAGGCAGGCTCCGCAGGTCGGATTTGTAACACAGAATCCAGCATCCATGAAAGTTTGCATAATGCCTTCCTCCATTGCCTGGCGAAAGACTTTGGGTGTGGCCGGAGATACAATACCTCGTACGGAATCTCTGATTTTTTCCCCGGTGAGCACCCGGGCGGCAACCCTGAGATCCTCAATTCTTCCATTTGTACATGAACCTATGTAAATCTGGTCCACCTTCATTGCTTCCATATCTTTAACAGGTTTAACCTGATCGGGCTTGTATCCAAAGGTAACCAGAGGTTCCAAGCGACTTACATCATGTTCAATTACCTGATGGTACCGGGCGTCGGGATCAGAAAAAAACTTGCTAAAGTCATCAAGTGCTGCTTTTTTTGTGTCGTATTCATTTTTGATGAACTCCCATAAATATTCGACTGTTACCATATCTGGAAGGCAGATACCCGAGGTTCCCCCAGCCTCAACAGCCATGTTGCAAAGCGTCATCCTCGATTCCATGCTCATGGCATCAACAATCGGTCCTGTAAATTCCAGGATTTTGTTTGTTGCACCGTTAACGCCCAAACGGCTAATTATTGAAAGTATCACATCCTTGGCGTAGACACCTTCAGGCATATGACCACTGATGTTTATTTTAATAGATGAAGGATAGTGGAAGGCGCAAACACCTTTAAGAATTCCCACCTCAAGATCCGTGGTCCCGACCCCTGCGGCAAATGCACCGAATGCACCATGGGTAGAGGTATGAGAGTCACCCATGATAACCGTATAACCCGGGCGTACAAATCCCTTTTCAGGGAAAAGTGCATGGCAGATTCCGTTTCTGCCGATGTCAAAAAAATCGCGAATATTGTGGCGCCTGGCCCAATCTCTGAGGATTTTACCCTGCAAGGCGGTTTTTGAGTCCTTTGCCGGAGAAACATGATCTATGACAACTTTGACTTTATTGGTGTCAAATACACGATCCTTGTTGCGGCTGACCAAGTCATTGATTGCCACCGGTGTTGTAATCTCATGACAGAATACCGCATCCAGGTGGATCACATGGATACCTTCCGCAGGATTATCCACCTTATGTGCATCAAAAATTTTTTCAGCGATGGTTTTTCCCATTTATTCACCTTTTAATCTGTGTCTGTTTTCAGAACAGACAGAAATGCGGACTGGGGAATCATTACTTGACCCACCATCTTCATCCGTTTTTTCCCTTTTTTTTGTTTTTCGAGGAGTTTACGTTTTCGGGTTATGTCACCGCCATAACATTTTGCGGTAACGTCCTTTCTGAACGGTGAAACCGTTTTGCGAGCGATAATGTTCCCGCCTATAGCCCCCTGGATGGCTATTTTAAACATCTGTCTCGGAATTTCATCCCGCAGTTTTTCGCAAGCGTGCCTTGCTCGCTCAATCGACCTGTCGCGGTGCACCAGCTGGGAAAGCGCATCCACACGCTCCCCGTTGATCAGAATGTCCAACTTGACAAGATCAGTTTCCCTGAAATCTATCAACTCATAGTCAAAAGATCCATACCCCTGTGTAACCGATTTGAGCTTGTCGTAAAAATCATAAATAACATCGGCAAGCGGGAGTTCAAATATCATCTCCAGTCGATTATTGGTCAGATACTGATAATTCTTATTAATTCCTCTTCGATCCAGGCAGAGTTTCATGACAGACCCCATATAACGGTCCGGTATCATGATGGAGGCACGTATAAACGGTTCTTTTGTGCATTCAATAATTGTAGGATCCGGATATAAGGCCGGATTGTCGATAACTAAAGTTTGGCCGTCATTCATGACAATCTCGTACCGGACCGAAGGTGCTGTAAGTATCAAAGAAAGGCCGTATTCACGCTCAAGACGCTCCTGGACAACTTCAAGATGTAATAGTCCCAGAAAACCGCAGCGAAACCCAAAACCCAGAGCCACGGATGTATCTTTTTCATAAATAAGAGAGGCATCATTTAGTTTCAGTTTTTCCAGGCCTACGTCCAATTCTCCGTAACCATCAGAGGCAACCGGGTAAATCGAAGAAAAAACCACCGGTTTTGCTTCTTTAAATCCGGGCATGGGCGTTTTGCAGGGGTGGTTTTTTAATGTTATGGTATCTCCGCATCGGGTATCGCTTACAGTCTTAATGCCAGCAATCATATAGCCTACCTGACCTGCTGAAATCTCCCGCTGTTTTATACGGTCTATCTGAAATATTCCGACCTCTTCGACCTTATAAACTGCATTATTGGACATAAAGGTAATCAGGTCTTTTGGCTTTATTCTTCCTTGGAAGACCCGAAAGTGAACAATCGTGCCCCGGAAAGGATCATAGTGGGAGTCAAAAATCAAAGCTTTAAGTGGTGCATCGGGGTTCCCCGTGGGAGGTGGCAGATAATTTATGATTCCCTCAAGTACTTCCTCGATACCCATCCCTTCTTTGGCCGATGTAAGTATAGCGGTTTCAGGATCGAGTCCCAAGTCGTCTTGGATCTGTTTTTTTGCCCGTTCAATATCGGCCGATGGCAGATCTATTTTGTTGATCACGGGAATAATTTCAAGATCATGCTCCAGGGCCAGATAAAGATTGGCCAGGGTTTGAGCCTCCACGCCTTGGCTGGCATCTATCAAAAGCAATGCACCTTCACAAGAAGCAAGCGCCCGGGAAACTTCATATGTAAAGTCTACATGTCCGGGCGTATCTATGAGATTCAAGGAATAGCTCTGATTGTTTTTTGAGGTGTATGGCAGGCAAATGGTCTGGCTTTTTATTGTAATGCCTCGTTCCCGCTCAATGTCCATGGTGTCGAGGATCTGATCTTTAAAATCTCGATCCATAACGACCTCAGCCGCCTGAATAAGACGGTCGGAAAGAGTCGATTTGCCATGATCAATATGGGCTACAATACTGAAATTGCGTATATTTTTCATTATATCCGTTAATATATCTTGCTACATCTATGGTGGTCAAAAGCCTATTGACACAATCTGGCTTAAAAGTTATAATTATAGACTTATGAAGAAACTTACACTGTAGTTCTCCGACGATTTTTGATAGATTAAAGCAAAGAAAACAATCTTTTATCAAATTATTATTGAATATGTCAACCCCGGTATCAAGAAGTATAGAGACCTTTGTAAAACGTTTAATTTTGTTCAAGGCCAAGAAAGGCGAAAATTTTAACCACCCCAGTACGATCTGCCGGACCTACGGGGCAGGCAGGAATACATTGAGTATCTTGAGGATTAAAATTTGAGCCTTACGCCTGGATTGGGCAAAAGGGGGCGTTTTGCAAAGGTCTCGTATATACGTTTGTGTGAAAAGAGCTTAACTGGACAAAAGCAAAATGGATGAAAATATTTTAATAGTAGACGACGACTCTGCCATCAGAGATTCGATGCACGAATTCATTAAGAAATCAGGATTCAATTCCTTAACGGCTTCCAGTGCGGAAGAGGCGCTCGAATTATTAAAATCGAACAATGTAAACATCGTTATAACCGATATAAAGCTGCCTGGCAAGGATGGTCTCCACCTTACCGACTTAATAAAACAAGATTATGATATAGATGTAATTGTAATGACAGGCTACAGTAACGATTATTCCTATGAAGAAGCCATCAATAAAGGCGCCAGCGATCTTGTTTTTAAACCTTTTCGTTTTGAAGAGCTGCTGCTAAGAATCAAAAGAGTATTGAAAGATCGGCTATTCACCAAAGAACGTGCCCGGATACTGGGCAAGTTAGAAAAGCTCGCAATAACAGATGGTCTCACAAAATTATATAATTTAAGACACTTTTATAATCAGCTTGAAGTAGAAATTGATCGGTGCAACCGCTACGGCCATTCACTTGCACTTTTGCTTTTGGACATTGATAATTTCAAGGTGTACAATGATTCATATGGACACCTTGAAGGCGACAAAGTGCTTGTCAGGCTCGGCCAGATTATTAAGTCATGCCTCAGAACAATGGACTGTGCTTACAGATATGGCGGTGAAGAATTTACTGTTATCCTGCCGGAAACAACCGGTGAAGAGGCAAAAAATGTTGCCCACAGGATAAGGAAATCCGTGGAATTAGAAAAGTTTTTGCCGAAACCAAAGAAAGTAGTAACCATTACCGTGAGTGTAGGTGTTACCGAATTCTTAAAAAAGGAACAAATATCAACGTTTATCCAAAGAGCCGACCAGGCAATGTATGATGCAAAAGCCAAAGGTCGAAACAGAAGTTCCGCCCTCTTTGCTGAAGAAGCTTCAAATAAAGACAATAATGTTTGACTTTTCCTTCCCGGTTCCCCCTGAGACTTTTGCAATCCTTCTATTTTGCTTTCGCCAAAGAGCGAGACCTTTGCAAAACACTCCTTTTTGCCCAATTTCTGCGTCAGGCTCAAATTTTAATCCTCGAAATACTCAATGTATTCCTATGGTTAAAATTTTCCCCTTCCTTGAACTTGAACAAAAATGAACATTTTTCAAAGGTCTCGAGTGGAGGCGGATTCCGATTTTCAATGCTTTTTGGTTTTCAGGCGGATCCGGGTTGGGGGTTATTTGCGTGACTGCCCCAACATAAATGCAATAAAGAAGATAATAGACGCCAGTATAACAATGGTTGCCCCGGATGGCAGATCGGAATAATAGGAGATAATGAGACCACCCACGGTGGATATCAAGGCGATGGAGATAGAAGTGGCAATCATTGAGACATAGCGGCGGGTTATCTGCAAAGCCGCCGCACCTGGTATGACCAGAAGTGCGGAAACAAGGATGATTCCTATAATC
>Ga0070724_10001323_pt1 | contig 14990 bp, 8 predicted proteins | sample tdDd001_FD_67278 | JGI IMG/M metagenome (GOLD analysis project Ga0070724, IMG submission 67278) | Marine sediment microbial communities from the Atlantic coast under amendment with organic carbon and nitrate - tdDd00.1 | ecosystem: Environmental > Aquatic > Marine > Coastal > Sediment | place... | reverse complement strand
CCATCACCATTTGCTCCAAGCATAGGGAAACCTAAACCACCAGTTGCAACTATTACATTTGGTGCATCATAATTTCCAGAAGAAGTTTCAACTCCAGTGATTTTTTCACCATCACATAAAAGTCTCTCAACCTTACAGTCTAAAATCACATCTATTTCTAATCTATTTAGTTCTTTTTCTAAAGCATTTATAATAGTAGATGAGTTATGAGTTACAGGGAAAATCCTAAAACCATCTTTTGTATCTGTTTCAACTCCAATGCTTGTAAAAAACTCTCTTAAGTCATTTTTATCAAGCATATTTATAGCAGTCATCATAAACTTACCATTTCTTCCAAAAGAGGTCATAAAATCTTCTTTACTAAGAGTGTTTGTAAGATTACATTTCCCTCCACCAGTTGCTTTTAATTTTGCACCAAGTGAGCTTAGTTTTTCTAACAATAATACGTTTTTTCCTAGTTTTCTTGCAGTTATGGCAGCAATCATTCCTGCACCACCAGAACCTACAACTATTACATCATAATTTCTATTCATTTGGGAATAATAACCAAATATTCTTGAATCTTTTGATATACTACTTTTATGAAGATAAGAATAGGAACATTTAATTTATTTCAATTTGTTGAACCGCCATATTCATGGTATACAAAAAAAGAGAAATTCAATACTGAGCAATGGGAAGAAAAAACTACTTGGATAAAAAAACAAATCACTGATATGAACTGTGATGTAATAGGTTTTCAAGAAGTATTTTCAAAAGAGGCTTTAGAAAAACTAGTAAAAGAGCTTGGATATAAATATTTTGTAACCGTAGATTTTGCAAGAACAAAAGATGATAAAAGTACAGTTTATGTAAATACAACAGTAGGTCTTGCTTCAAAATACCGAATCACTGATATGAATGAAGTAAAAGTACACTTGCCAAGTCTTAAAAAACATGGATTCAAAGGTAAATTCAAGTTTTCAAGAGTTCCAATAAAAGCAAACATTACATTCCCAAATAATGAAACTGCTACATTTTATATCTGTCACCTAAAATCAAATAGAGAAAACGAGTTTGAATATATCTTTACAAAAGATACTACCTTAGAGCAGAAAAAAGAAAAAGTTGAGTTTGCACTAAAAGAGAACTATAGTGAATCTCTAAGACAAAGACTTTGCGAAGCATCATCTTTATTTTTTGATTTAAAAAGACAACAAAAAAAACACCCTTGTGTTTTAATGTGTGATTTAAATGATAGAGAGTTTTCTATCACAATAGATGCACTTACAAACAACAAATATCATGATGAAAATAGAAAAGAGTCATTTATATTAACAGATGCATATCATCAGCATAAAAAGAAAATCTATAATCCACACCCAGAACAAAAAGAGATAAAAAGACCTCCTACTAGTTACTTTATAGGAAAAGGTAATGTATTAGATTTTATATTTATATCAAATGATTTCAATAAAAAAAATCCAAATCCTATTGCAAAAGTATCAAATTATGAAGTTTTTGATGATCATATAAATGAACACCATGATGGTTCACTACTAAAAAGTGATCATGCTCAAGTGGTTTGTGAGTTAGATTTCCTAGTTTAATTTCAAAAAGTTTCATAAAAATTACAATAAATTTTGAAATTTTATAGCTTTTTAGAAAAAAACCCACCAATAGCACACTTTTGTTTCTTATAATTACACTTAGAGATAAACTAAACCACATTTTAGTTTACTTAAGAAAAGAAAACAAACAACCCAGTAATTTTCTTTCAACTCCTCCTTAGTAAAAAAAGAGAAAGTTTTGTGCTACTTTCTCTTTTTTTTTGCCCAATTTTTTCAAAAATCAAAAATTTATATTTTATAACACCATTTTGACACATTTTATTTTTATAATTCAAGTAGAAATAAATTAAAGCGATTTAATTTATTAGATGAAAATGTAGTTAATAGATTTATTTTCATCTGTTCGTCCTACTAAGTACCTTTCAAAAGAGGAAAGTTGTGCTTCTTTCCTCTTTTCCCCTAAATTTTAACATTTTATAAAATATACACTTTTTATACATTCTATTTGTATATAATACCTTTATCGATAAATTATGTAATTTATTTTAAATATACAAACAATTATTCGCTTCCATAATAAAAGGGAAAGTTATGTGCTTTACTTTCCCTTTTACCCCTTCAACTGAAAATATTTTTATTATTGTAGTTATAAAACCTCAGTATTAAAGCTAAAGTTTTATTTTCTTAAGTGTTTTAATGTAGTAGCGATGATGTCATCATCATCTTTTGAAGGTGACTTGATAGTCTCTTTTGTATCATCAGATTTTGTAAATGTGATATTCATTTCATATGATGAAATAGTTTTGATTCCTTTTTGAAGTGCTAGAATCTTAATCATGATTAGTTCTATAAACTGCTTTGTTGGAATATCTGGCTTACCAAATCTATCTTCCATCTCTTCTTCGATTACATATACAGCTTCTTTATCTGTACATTTAGATAATCTTCTATATAACTCTAATCTTACTCTATCTTCTGTGATGTACTCTTCACTAATAAATGCAGAAATAGCTAGTTTAATATCTACAGTTTTATTCTCTTCTTTTGTTTCACCACTTAAACTTGCAAGGGCATCTTCTAACATCTTAAGATATAAACCATACCCAATTTGTTTGATGTGACCACTTTGTGCTTCACCGATGATATTACCACCACCTCTGATTTCTAAATCTTGGTGAGCTAGTGCAGTTCCACTTCCTAAGTATGAGTTAGACTCTAGTGCTACTAGTCTTTTAATAGCATCTGAAGTGATTTGTTTTTTATCTTCTACGATGTAGTAACAGAATCCTTCTTTATCACTTCGACCTACTCTTCCTCTAAGTTGATGTAAATCTGCAATACCAAATCTATCAGCTCCATCAATGATAATCGAGTTTGCATTTGGTAAGTGAAGTCCAGACTCTACAATACTTGTAGCAAGTAAAATATCAAACTCTTTGTTTTCAAATCTATCTAGGATTTTCTCAGCTTCTGCTGGTTTGATTTTTGAGTGAATAACTTCTATTTTGATATTTGGAATAATTGCTTCAATATCACCTTTTTTAGCCTCAATTGATGCAATATTATTATGAACATAGAAAAGTTGCCCACCTCTTCTTTTCTCTCTTAGAACAATCTCTTTGATTAGTTTATCACTATACTCTTTTACATATGTTCTAACTCCTAGTCTTTCACTTGGAGGAGTAAGAAGTGAACTCATACCTTTTAGTTTTGAAAGTGCTAAGTTAAGAGTTCTTGGAATTGGAGTAGCAGACATAGAGAAAATATGTACATCATCTCTTAGAGCTTTTAGTTTTTCTTTTTGTTTTACACCAAATTTATGCTCTTCATCAATAACCACTAAAGCTAAATCATTTGTTTTAACGCCAAGTAAAGAGTGAGTTCCAACTACTAGTTTTATCTCACCTGATTCTAAACCTTTTTTGATATGATTTTTCTCTTTTGTAGATGTTTTACCATCAAGCTTCGCCATAGATATACCATATTGCTCAAATCTTTTTTGCATACCATGGTAGTGTTGCGTTGCTAGAAGTGTAGTAGGACATACAAAGATAGCTTGTTTTTCATCTAAAACAGTCGCAAGTAAAGCATTCATAGCTACTTCTGTTTTACCAAATCCAACATCTCCAGAAAGCAGTCTATCCATAACTCTACCAGAGCTTAAATCAGCAAAGATTTCTCTAACAGACCTTGATTGATCTTTTGTATAATCAAACCCTGCATTTGCTTGAAAATCTTGAAGAACTTGTTTTTCAGTATTAATCTTAATACCATTTACAAGCTCTCTTGCCGCTGCCATTTGAATAATCTCATTTGCAATAGCAAATAGTTTATCTTTTACTTTCTCTTTTAACTTAGCAAATGAACCTTTACCAAGTTTATCTACAGTTGCATAAGCATTTCCATCAGCTACATATCTATCAATTGTATCGATATTCTCAACAGGAATTAAAAGCTTATCATCACCTGCATATGTCACAATTACAAAGTCTCTTTTTGCTCCCATAACTGTTACAGGCTCAATTCCTTTGTATTGTCCAATACCATGTTTTTCATGAACTACAAAGTCATTTACTTGAAGTTCATCAATTACAAGTTTGATTTTCTTTTTTCTTCTTTTTTTAATCTCTTTGTTTAGAGAGATTACTATCTCATCATCACCAATAAGATTAATAATATACGGCTCAAAAATATAGTTGATTTTACTATCACTAAGGTCTAAGTCATATGCTTTTACTTTTGCTTCAGTAGATGAGATAATATTGATTTTCTTATCTTCATGGAAAGAGATATACTCTTTTATATCAGCAGGAGCTATTTCTTGATAGCTTTTTGATTTATAGATTTGAGGAGTTGCTAAAAACTTATCTTTATTTAGTCTTTTCTCTTCAAATACATAAACTTCTTCTAGTTCATCTAAAGCTTCTTGAGTAATAAAGCTATTCATATTTTGAGGTAAATATTCACCTAAATCATTTAAATACCAAAATCCAAGTGAATGAATATCTTTGATAAAGGCATCAGATTCTACTTCTTGAACCTCTTCATTTATACCCTCAAAAGTTGCTTCATCAAGTGCTAAAAATGCAGGTGTAATAGTAAAGCTTTCAATCTCTTCTTTGAAAGATTTTTGATCTTCAATATCAAACTTTCTAATACTTTCAACTTCATCATCAAAAAGTGAAACCCTATATCCATTATCACTTCCCAAAGGACAAATATCAATAATATCACCTCTAATAGAAGCCTCAGCCTCTGAAGTTACAATATCAACAAAGTAATAACCCCAATTGTAAAGTTTTGATTTTAACTCTTCTACATTTATTGTATCTGCAAAAGAGATTTCAAAGTTATCAAAACATTTATCTTTTGGCATAGGATATGAAGCTGTTCTAACAGGAGCAATTAGGATTTTGTTTTGCTTTTTATAGTTATAAAATCCATTTAAAGCTTTTGTAATATCTTGAAGTTCTTCAGAAAATGAAAGTAAATCATCCCCAAAGTTCGCTCTAAAATCAGCTAGTACAAAAGGTGTAAACCCTAAATAAGATACTATATCACTTGCTTGCTGAGCTTGTTTATCATCATTTACGATTAAAAGTTGAGCCTCTTTTAATCGCTTTTCATTTTGTAAGTTTTTTAAAAATTCGTATATACTATTCACTAGTTCTCTTCTTGTTTTACTTCTTCAAAATCATTTGTAGTTTTATCATAGTAGTACGGAGGATATGGAGTTTCATTTAGTAAAAATACTAAGTTTGCATCATTAAAACCACTCTTTTGAAGTCCTTTTTTAAATACTTCTAAAATATATGCTTTTGTAGAGAAAGTTGTAGTAGTCGACTCTGCCGTATAAACAAACTCTTCACCTTCAACAGGATTAAACCCTTCTCTTTTTACGTGCTTATTGAACTTCTCTTTATCTTCTAAACCACCAACATCTAATAATACTAATACGTCTAATTTCTCTTCCATATCTTAGTAATCCTTACTTCCTAGTTTTAAAAATGTATTGTATTTAAATATGGATTAATTTGGATTTAGACCTCTTAATATAAACTAAATCATCAAGATAATATCTCTTATGTAACATTCCTCACATACATAATTTTTTATTTTTAATATACTTCCTTATCTTAAAATTTTAGAAGGATTTAAAATGAAAAACATTAAAGCATTAATAGCAACATTTGTATTATTAATATCATCATTAGGTTTTGCAGCAGACACATACTCAGCACCAGCATTAAGAGGTTATGATGCAGTAAGTTACCATACATTAGGAAGACCAGCTATGGGAAGTGGAAGTTTTGTATCTCAATACGATGGTCAAATTTATCTATTTATTTCAAAAGAGCATCAAGATTTATTTGATAAAAACCCTGAAAAATATGTACCACAATATGGTGGTTGGTGTGCATTTGGAGTAACAGCAGGTAAGAAATTCCATGGTGACCCACTTGTATGGGAGATTGTTGATGGTAAACTATACTTAAACCTAAATAACAAAATCAAAAGTTTATGGAGTCAAGATATTCCAGGATATATCAAAAAAGGTGATATTAAATGGGAAGAGATTAAAGATAAACCTATAAGATCATTATGATATACTAGAAAAAATCAAGAATCAGCTACTTTAAACAAGTAGTTGACTCTTATATATTTTAAGGATTTACCATCGAAGATTTTCAATTTTTTGACCAACTATCTTTAGAGTCACAAGAACTATTACTATCAAAAGCTAAAAAAACAACTATTGCAAAAAATACTCAACTATTCTATCAAGGTGACAGATGTCAAGATATACTGTTTTTAACAAAAGGAACAGTTAGAGTCTATCGTCAACACGAATCAGGAAAAGAAATCACACTTTATTATCTACAACCTTTTGAACAGTGTAATGTAAACCTAAGTGGAGGTCTTAGCAATATCCTAGCTATTGGTTCAGCAATAACAGAAGATGAAGTTGAAGGATATTTTATAGATTCAAATGTAATCAAAGAGCTGTTTTTCAAAGAAGAATCATTTAGAGCTTATGTCTTAGAACTATTTGCAAGTAGACTTGATAGTATGGCAAATTTAATAGAGGATTTAAGATTCAAAAAAATAGATGAAAGACTACTTACATGGCTAGAAGCACAAGAACAAAAAGTAATCACAATAACCCATGACAGTTTAGCTTCCCATCTTGGAACATCAAGAGAGATAATAAGTAGAATACTAAAAAGCTTTGAAGAGCAAGGTATATTAAAACTTAGTCGTGGAAAAATAGAGTTATTATAATTATCAAATTAATTTAAATAATTACATCCTCTTCTTTTTTAATACTTTCATTCTCTTGAAAAAGTACTGTAAACTCTACACCTTCGTCTTTCTTACTTTTACAACTTACAGTTCCATGTAGAGTGTTTGAAGTTATGTTATATATAATATTTAGACCAAGGCCTGTACCACCTTTTTCTCTGTTTGTTGTAAAGAAAGGATCAAATATTTTTGGTAGTATAGTTTCATCTATACCTTTTCCATCATCTTTATAAACAAGTTTAATCATATGCTCTTCTTGCGAAGCATCTATTATGATTGTTCCTGTTTTTTTGTCTGCAAAACCATGTCTGATTGAGTTTATTACTAGGTTTGTGATAATCTGAGAAATTGCTCCAGGGTATGTGATAATATTTATATTTTCATCACATCTATTTTCAATAGTAATATTAGTCTTTTTAGTAATATTGTGCATACTAAAAAGTACTTCTTTGATATAAGATTTTAGATTAATTTTTCTTTTCTCTTCACTTGATTGATCAAAAGAGATACTTTTGAAGTTTTTAACTAATCTTGCTGCTTTATTAAGATTTGAATCAATCAATGTTGCAAGTTCATAAGATGAATCTAAATATTTTTCAAACTCCTCTTGGGACATATTTTCATTATCATATTGCTTTTTTAAATCTTCTGTTATTTCTAAGAAATGAGTAGCACCAGTTAAACCTATACCAACTGGTGTATTAACCTCATGAGCAATACCTGCGACTAATACTCCTAAACTTGACATTTTCTCTGCTTCAATTAACTTATCTTGAGTAAGTTTTAGATTTTTAATAGTTTGATCTAATTCATTTGTTCTTTGTAAAACTTTTTCTTCTAATGTATCGTTTAAATGTGCAAGTTCTTTTGCTTTTTCTTTTGTTTTTTCACTATGTTCTAAAAACTTCTTCTTTGTAACCCTTGCTAAATAAAATGACGCTATAAATAAAAATAAGAAAATTAGAAGACTTATAATAAGCACTTTATTAAATTGAGCTACATTACTCTTCTCAATTATCTCATTCTTCTCTTTTATTTGTGCATCAATCTCATCTATGTAAACTCCAGCACCTATAGCCCAATCCCATCTTTTAAACCCTTTGATAAAAGATATCTTTTCAGCAGGTAATCCTGTTGTAGGTTGTATTGTTCCTACATAAGAGATATAACCTTCACCTTTTTGGGCTGTTTTAATTACCTCTTTTGTAATCATAACACCATTTTTATCTTGTAAGTTGATTCTATTTACACCAATATTTGCTTTTTTAACATGACTTAAATAAACACCCTCTTTATCAACAACAAAAACATATCCATTTTTACCAAATCTAATTTTATGAATTTTCTCAATTAGAACTTTTTTTAAGGCATCCTCATAATCAACGACATACTCTCCTGTACCTATATACCAATTATAAGGCTCGAAAGTTTTCACAAAACCTATTTTCTCATAGCTGTTTTTCAAATCACTAGGTTTACTCCACCACCAAGTAAGTGAACCTTCACCTTTTTCTTTTGCAATTTTTGTAAACTCTCTCATTACAAAAAGGCCATTTTTGTCTTTTAAATCCCATAGGTTCTTACCCTCAATATCTAAGATTGGATGCATCTCATTTTTTCCATCCATATCATAAATAAAAAAGTAACCTCTTGAGTCATTAAATCTAATATCTCTTAAAGCATCAAATATTAACTTTTTAATTAACTCATTATCTTTATCTCTATTATTTTTATAAATAGAGTTTGCAATTGCAATAGCCTCATAAACTCTATTTTTGATATCTTTTTCAATAGCTAGTTTTGCTTGATTTAATTCATTTTGAATAAATTCATGTACACTTTCAACTTCTCTTTTAATCAATGCCTTTTTATCAAAAACGGACTCTTTTTTAGCCTCTTCTACTTGTTCTTTAACATGATTATTATGATTATTGATTATGTAATATGTAACAATTATAGAGATAAAAATTATAAAAAGAGGTCCAGTTCGTATTAAACTTAGAATCTTTTCTTCATCTTTTTGTAGCATATGAACTCCAAGGCAAGCATATTATAAAAAGTAAAACTATAATTTTTTATGCTAAGACTATATTTATTTGTATCAGTATTTAATTATATATTAAATTTTATAAAATGAACAAAGCTTTGTAATAATAATTTTTCTTTAAGAAGCTATTTGCAAAGAAAATGTAAAGAAATATTACATTTTAAACTTGACATTTATCTAATATACTTTGCGTAGAGAATATATTTTAAGAAGGTTACATTTTGACTTTTTAAAAATATTTTTGGAAAGTTATAAAGTTTATACAAACTCTGGTCGCGCATAAACCATAAAATTAAACTAAGAGTTTTTCCATAATATATAATTCAAGAATACTTGATACTTTTTTTAGCTTTATAACAAAAACTGTTTTGTGGATAGTCCCTAAACTATTAATTGCTCTTAATAGATGTAATTCTCCTTAATATCACACCCCCCTAACTATTACTTTTATGAGAGCAACCACAAATACGGGATATGTCAAGGTATTAACTTATGAAAGAACCCCTTAGAGTCCTTTCATATTTTATAAGAAAGTATAAACAAATCCTACTTAGTTCCACAATAGATTAATTTCATATTTTCATCACTTTTTATCATTTTCACTCAAACTTTCTTAAAAAAAGGCTTTATAACACTCTAAATTTTTTCATTGTTTTCGACTCAACTAAAGCAGTAAATAATAAAGATTTAAACTAATAAATAATAAAGATTTAAACTAATAAATAATAAAGATTTAAACTAATAAATAATAGTATTTTGTATAATTAATTATGAAGGAGTAGGTTTGAGAAAGTGTGCATTGTTGTTAGTAATAGTTTTTACTTTTATATTTACTGGTTGTGGTGGAGGTGGTTCTTCAGGAAATGGAACATCTCAAACTTTAAAAGGTTTATTTTTAGATAGTGCAGTATCTGGTGTTAAATATAAAACATCTTCAGGATTAGAAGGATATACAAATAATAAAGGAGAATACGAGTATAAAGATGGTGATACAGTTGAATTCTTTGTTGGTGATGTTTCTTTGGGTACAACAGAAGCTTCATCAATGCTTACAACAGATAACTTTCCATTTCCAATTCAAGTTGCCCAGTTTTTACAAACTTTAGATACAGATGGGATAACTGATAATGGATTACAGATTGCAGCTAATCTTCATTCATCACCATTATTTAAAAAAGCAACACCAAAAGGAGATGATATTTCATCTTTTGGAAAAAATTTAAATATAAGTGATTTTGATTCAAGTACATCAAATCAATTATTTCTAAATGAAGTTACTTCGGAAGCAAATATTCCAGATAGAGAAATTGTTAGTGAATCAAATGCTTTTAAACATAAACAAAAATCTGAGAAATTAAGACATATAAAAGAGAATAATCCAGAGCTATACTCATATATTGATGGTTCTTTTGAGACAGAAGATAGACTTCCTTCTGATTCGAATATCCATACTATGTTAGCTTCAAGATTAGCTTATTATTTTTATTCAAAAATTTATGAGCCAGAATTAGATTTAAAAGTGGATTTACATTTTGATGCAATGAGAAATATTGTAACAACACAAGAAAAAATAGAAGAGTTTGCAAGTACATATTTAAATATTGGTGGTTTAGCTACAGAAGTAGTGGTTTATACTTCAGATTTTATTTCAGGTCAATCTGATGATGCTCTTGATATGACAATGAAAAAAAGAATTGGTAATGCTGTTATGACATCAGGACGAAGTGAAGTAGTAAATTCTATTTTTGGTGAAACAGGACGAAGTATTGTTGGAGCGGTAGATAATTGCTTACCTATGATACCTACTTCGTGGCCTAGTCTAAATGGCCTAGTTGGAGAACAATTCAATAATGCAGTTAAATTAATATTTAAAAATGCTGGGAAAGCTGGAAGTGCAGTAGTAAATTGTGCGATGGGAGAAGTAGTAGAAACTACAGGACGTTTTGTAAACACATATAAAGGAAGTATTTCAATTCAAGAATATGAACATATTGCTATTGCAAAAAAATATTTAGATACTTATTTTTCTTGTGGGTATCTAAACACTAGTTGTATGGCTTCTCAACTTGGGGGCAATGAAACAATGAATGCACAATTACAGTATATAATGGAAGAAAACCAGCTTGATACAGGTATCGATATATCAGTTAGAACAGGTGCCAAAATAATAATTGATGAATATCTTACTACAATTACAAGTTTTACTAATGATATTACAGATTCATTACCAAAAGATGCTTTTTTTAATTATCAAGATGGTGATAGAGATACTACAACATTGGATTTAGCTATAAATCCATTAAAGTTAGTTAATGATGATCAAGGTATTTTATGGATTAACTTAAATGTTGAGAATTTATCAGGAAGAGATATTTATCTTACATCATTTACACCTAAATTTGTTGTAAATGGACAAGAGTTTATAGTTGCATCTGATGTTTATGGAGAATGGGCAAGTAAATTATTTGATAGAAGCTTTACTAAATCAAGTTTAACAAAAGATATAAGGATTCCCATTTCTTTAAATAATCATTCTCTACCTCAAGAAGGTCTAGCAAGATTAGTTTTAGAAGTTGATTATATGTCAACAGATAGAGTTTTTTCTAATAGTGTACAAAGAGTAATAAAATTAGACTTAGCTGAATTATGGAATTCTACAAAAATGGAACAACTAGACGCAAAATTAGTAACTATCTCAAAAATAATAGATACTGCTGATGAAGAAAGTAAGTACTATTTACCTAATGTACTTTTAGGAGGTAATATTGTGTCTAGTAATGATAACGTTGCGTGGGAAGTAAATTCACGTTCATATGATGTTGGAACTATTGAATTAGGTATTGATTCTACAGGACATTATGTTATTTTACCTGCTCTTAAAGAAGGCTTTAATAGTGATAATATTGTTTTAAATGTATTTGTTAGTAGTAGTCCATATTCAGAACCAGCAATTTTTGTATTAAATATTGCGAGAAAACCAATTATTGAACAGAAATCACTTATATTGCCAGATGGTACAATTGGAAATAAATGGATTGATCTTGGAGATTTTGGTTCAATTAGTGATACTTATATGGATGTTAATGCTTATGCAAACTATAGTAATACAACTGGTGTATATCAATGTACGGAACTTGTTAAGAGGTTTTATAATTCAGTCTATAATATTAATAGGACGACAACTGGTAATGGTAAAGATGTTGCATTAAATTATTCAGAAGAAGAAGGAACATACAATAATCAAAGTATTATAGTAGATTATCATAAAAACTCTCTTTCTAAAACGCCTCCTACAAATGGTTCAATAATATCATTTAGTAGAAATGATGATATTGGACATGTTGCTATAGTGAAAAAAGTAGAATGTTCTACAGACTCTAATTGTACAGTATATCTTTTTGAACAAAATTGGATATGGACAGCAGGTAATAAAATTTCTCATTCACGTACAGCTACTTTTAAAAAAGAGGGAGATTATTGGAGTGGATATGATAATGAGACTAATAGAAATAATGTAATAGGATGGACTACAGTTAGATTAAATGGGGATAATGAAGTACCTATCGCAAATGCAGGTGAAAATAAAATAGTTGAGCTTAATGAAGAAGTCGTTTTAGATGGAAAAGATAGTAGCGATGATGGAGTGATAACAAGTTATAAATGGATTGAAAATGACAATGTACTTTCAACTGAAAAAATATTTACTACATCATCATTAACACTTGGAAAACATACAATTACATTAACAGTTACAGATAACTTTGGGGAATCTGCTTCAGATACTGTTGAGATTACAGTATATAATGATGAAAGCGATACAGATAGTGATGGAATGCCCGACAAATGGGAAGTGGCTAATGGGTTAAATCCATTAGTTGATGATGCTCAAATTGATATGGATAATGATGGTAGGAATAATTTATTAGAATACCAACACGGAACAAATCCAACTATTAAAGATGAATCACCATCTTTGAATATTCCAACAAATGTAATAGCAGTATCAGGTGATGGAAAAGTCAATTTAAGCTGGAATGATGTTGCTAATGCAGAACTTTACACTGTTTACTGGAATACTACTTCGGATGTAAGTACAAGTAACTATTTAAGTAAAATGGGTGTTAGTACAAATACTTATGAAGTAAAAGGATTATCAAATTACCATGAGTATTACTTTATTATTACAGCTGCAAATTTAGAAATTGAGAGCTTAGCTAGTTCTAAAGTATCTTCTATACCAAGAAAAGTGATTGGTTCATCATTACTTAAAAAAACAGGTCAAGAAAAAAGCTATCTGAATTATGATGATGGTTGGTACAATGCAGGAATAAATAGCTCATATACTAGAGATGATAACAATGAAATAGTTTATGACAACAGTTCAAAATTAATTTGGCTAGATAGCCCCTCTGTTGCTAATAATAGACTTTCATTTGCAGAAGCACAAGAATTTTGTGAGACTTTAGAACATGCATCAATAACTTCTTGGAGGTTACCTACAATAAAAGAGCTTGAAGGATTAATTGATGAATCACTATATTCTCCAGCTATAGATCCTATCTTTAAAAATATTGCCTATAAATCATATCCAGAATATGATAATTATTGGTCTTCATATAATGATTCAAGTGAAGAAAATATAAAGTATTCAGTAATGTTTAGTTATGGACAATTAATAAAAATTGATTTAACTAATGAGGCATCACATCAACAACTTTATCGTCAAAATAATTATGCTAGATGTGTATCTGGTGATACAATAAATAGGGAATTAATTCAAACAGATTTTACAATAATAGATAATATATTAGGATTAGAATGGCAAAATATAAATATCACTCAACATGATTCAATTGAAAAATCAATTGAATACTGTGAAGATTTAGACTTGGATAATAAACATGATTGGAGATTACCTAATGTACGTGAATTATTTACTTTATATAATCCAGAATTAGATACATCAAGTGTAAATATTGAATATATACATGATGCTAGATATAGAACTTCTTCTAGATACGCTCCACTTGTAGATTGGTATCAAATTATCCAATTTAAACCATTTTCAGAAGGTGCGATGTTAAATGGTTATCAATATGACTTTATACCTTATACTAGATGTGTTCGTGACCAAGATAAAATACAATTTAAAGGATTAATATATAAGGTTATTACATCGCCATACACAGGTAGAAAATGGTTAGATAGAAACTTAGGAGCTACTCAAGTTTGTACATCGAGTGACAGCAGTGCTTGTTTTGGAGATTATTATCAATGGGGTAGAAAAAATGCTAGTTCAGGAGCTAAAAGTTATTGGAGGCTATCTGACATAAATTCAGAATCTAATGCATTTATATATGAAGTTTCTGATTGGACTTCACCTTATGTAGATGAAAGTGGAAGTTTAAGAGAATTAAATTGGGAAAAAACAACAGGGGAATATGCTTGTCCTAGAGACTATAGGTTGCCTACATCTGATGAATTAAAGGCAGAAACTGTTGATGTTGGATTAAGAGGTGATGAATTATTTGATAGCTTTTTAAAACTACCTTATTCTGGTAGAAAAGGATGGTATTACGCTTATGTTTATGATCGAGGTACAGTTGGAGTTCTTTGGACATCAAATGTAACTTCTAATGAAAGTCGTAATGAAGCTTATGGCTTAACTTTTAGCAATACTTCTATTGGTATTTTCCCAAGGACAAGAGGAGATGGAAATGCTATACGTTGTATTAAAGACAGTATCCATTAAAAATATTAAATATGGACAAGCTTATTATTAGCTTGTCCAATGAACTTTTTAAAATAGTCCTAAATCTATTTTAACTTCAGTTATATCAAAAATTGTCACCCCTTTTGAAATATTATGAGATTTAATTTTTCCTTGCTTTGTCCATCTCCATATTGTAGATAGACCTACTCCTAGATACTCTGCTAATTCTTTAGCTCTATATTTTTGTTTTGTTTGTTCCTTCATTTTGTAAACCTTGATTATAGATTTACAGTTGCAACTGTATAGTATTGATTTAAACCTGGTGAAATTATATGGTATATTAGAATTCGAAAAGAAGAAAAAATGAATAGGTGTT
>Ga0070724_10001322_pt1 | contig 14999 bp, 10 predicted proteins | sample tdDd001_FD_67278 | JGI IMG/M metagenome (GOLD analysis project Ga0070724, IMG submission 67278) | Marine sediment microbial communities from the Atlantic coast under amendment with organic carbon and nitrate - tdDd00.1 | ecosystem: Environmental > Aquatic > Marine > Coastal > Sediment | place... | reverse complement strand
ACCATTTTTTTCTGATTTAAAGCACTAATCATAACGATCTTAGCGTCTGGGTATTTTGAAACAATAAAACCAGTTGCGTCAACACCCGACATGACAGGCATTGTTATATCCATAGTCACTAAATCAGGAAGATGTTTTTCGTATAAGTTAAGAGCCACTTTTCCATTGGGAGCTTCAGCAACAACCTCATGACCAGACTCAGTCAAAATTTTTCTTAAGTTCAAGCGCATAACTGCTGAGTCATCTACTATTAATATTCTTGCCATAATGTCGCCTCCTCTATCTGATCGCTTTCAAGCTGTATCATATTTATACTTAAATGATTATCTCCACAGTTTAGATTGAATGTAAGAATTTCAGCATCTGTGTATTTGACATATGCCCCTTGATTTGAAATTATCGCCGGTATACCCATATGTAAGAAGTCCTGTACGTCATCAAACTGTCCTAATGTATTACCTAGAAGCGTGTTTGCAATTTCAGCAAGGACGTCTTCTACATACTTATCAAGTTCTTCAGCTGCAACTGGTTCGTAAAGGAAACTGTTTACAAGTTTTTCCCCAAATAGTCTGTTCACGCTTATCATGATTAATGCATTAATGACACCTTTTAAACTTACCAAAGCTGTAAGCTCATACAACTCTATTTGGTTCGTTTTTCCGACCAAATCTACATCTGTGATATCATACTTTACAACATGATTGTTAATGTACTCAACAGATGTTTGAGCCAATTCCTTCATGAAATTTAGCGGTACTATTGCACCAGATTCTACACTTTGAGCATATGGAATTCTAAATGTAAAAGTTGTTCCCACACCTTCACTCGAAGTGACTGAGATGTGACCATCAAGCAATTCAACCTCTTTACGAACAGCTGCAAGTCCCACACCTCGACCTGACAACTCTGAGGTATCTACCTTCGTTGATAATGAATCTTCAAATACATGGTGTAGTAGTTCATTGTCGGTTAGTTCTTGAAGTGATTCTTGACTATGGCCCATATCTAAAAGTCTTGATCTTATCTGTTCAGGCCTCAGACCTGCACCATCATCTGAAACAATAATTTCAAAAGCTTCACCTAAATCAGATACAATACATGAAATACGCCCCATTAAATCTTTTCCTGATTCAACACGATCATCCGGCAACTCAATACCGTGATCAATCGCATTTCTAAAAACATGAACAAGTGACTTCGCAAGATTTTGATAACGCGCTTCATCAATCATTATATCGTCAGCTTGTATTTCGAAAGACGCTACAGCCTTATCAAGTCTTTCAGCAAGTTTTAGTGTATATTCAGGATACATTTTTAGTAATTCTTTTATTGGACGATATCTTAGGCTTCTGATTTCAGGAAGGAGCATTTTGCATTCTTGTTCTGATAAAACACTTTGCATTTTACGTTCAATCTCAACAATGCGTGTTTTTTCAATAAGGAAGTGATCATCTTCAACCATAAACTCATCGCCAACGTATGTCTTTATAATTCCCATATCTTTTTGATACGCTTCGTTAAGCATATTCGCCTTAACACAATTTTCTATCGAATCATTCTCACAAGCTTGTCCATCCAACGCTTTAAGAAGTCTTGATTCTGTTTCATGAAGTGCTCCCGTAAGAGCAATCACGTCATACTGACTGAAGTTTCCTTTGAATGTATGAAGTTGGCGCATTATATACTTCACGTTTTCTTCGGGATCATCATTAAATATCCAACCGCAATCTTGACCTTCAAACATAAACTGTTCAAAACTCTCTGACACTTCTATAAACAGACTTCTATTCACCATTACTTTGACAACCATTTTAAGTATATATCGCTCTTGGTCCATCTGCTCTTCTAGTTGTCTCGTCTCAGTGATATTCGTTAAAATTACAATCATCGACTTTGCACTTGAAGGCGATTTTGAAACCTTGTATTCAATCTGAATTATTTGACCTCTAAATTCCATTTCATCTGGAAGAAGTGGCATATACAACTCAATTTTATCATTATCTTGTTGCAGTATTTTCTGGAGCAAATCATCCACAAAAGTTGCTTGTGAAGGATCATCTGGAAAAAGTAGTGTCGAAAATTTCTTATTTGCCACACAAACGCTAAACATTTCGCGACATTCCATTGAGTATTCTGAATGAATCATCAGATCATCTTCAAAACGCAAGAAACCTTGTCCCACATTATCCAGTATATCTTTCATTTGAACATTCACATTTTCAATTTTATTATTGATCAACGTTAGTTCATTGCCTTGTGTTACAAGTTCAACATTTTGCGCTTCCAACTCAGCTTTATGATTTTCAAGCGAGTGAGCATGTTCTCGCATTTGCTCAATAATACTATTTGTAGACTTCGCCAAATCCTCAATTTCTGAAACAGGACGTTTTATTTCAAGCTCAGAGTGAATGGCTGATTCGATGTCACCTTCTGACAAGTTACGCATTTTCCGTTGAAGATCAGCCAGAGATTTAGTAAGAGCTCCAGACGCTATTGAGCTTGTCACCAGTGAAACCATCGATGAAATCAAAGCAGAAACGACAAATAGTGCAATAAGAGCCATTGTGATCCCTACAAGAATCATTGCATTGAACGTTACAGATACTTCACCGACCTGCACACCATCAACATTATAATAGGGCTGAATACTGGTATACTCATAATGCTTCATTGCTTGAAGCAATTGCCCACTCATATCATGATCTGCAGGCATAGTTGAGAAAGCAATATCATCACCCATTGTTATTTCTACAAACACCAATCCAAATTGAAAAAGAGTTCCATCATCATCTACAAAAGTGTATTCCTTCGTTTGTGCATCAACATCAACAGCAGTCATGATTTCTTCTTGAGTACGCATAATAAAACCATCGCTGAAATTAAAATGATATTTGTTCCCAATGGAATGGTACCACTTTTGCATAATCTCTTTATCTTGTTTTATAGCTTCTAAATCAGCACCACTCATAGCGATCTTATTTTGTGGATTCTCAAGTTCTTGAGCAATATCTCCTGCAACAACATCAGAGAAGATCATCCCAAAAGACCCCATGGCTCCAAATACAACCATTAGAAAAAGTGCACCCATAATGATATTTGAAATCAGGCTGTTTAACACCATCATTTTTGTTATTCTTCGCCGCATACTGCGTCGCTTATAACGTCTTGTTACTCTATTCGTGGTCACAATATCGCCCTCCATCTGCTCATATAAGTTTTACCCACTCTAAGCTGTACCATTCACACGAACTCAGGCCGACTGATTTATACGTTTAGGTTTCACGATTGATACCAGTTTTTCAATTACTGCAACGAGCACGATAGCTATAATGCCCCACGCAATGAGCTCAGGGATATTTGCTAGCATACGCTCTTGTTGCAATTGAGTTCCAACGCCAAATCTCGGTTGACATATAACTTCTGCAGCAATCATGATTTTCATATTTAAACCAATCGCCGAACTCATAGCAGCGCGAACATAGGGTTCAATAGATGGTATATATATGTGCCCTATCATTTTACGAGCGTCAAACTTATAGAGATGTCCCATCTCAACAAGCTTTTCATCTACATTCCTAAGTCCTGATAATATGTTGGAATACACTATTGGAAATATCACCATAAATCCAACGAGTACTGGCGACTTCTCTTGTCCGATCCAAATAAATGCTAAAAGAATTACCACCACAGTCGGTGTTGATCGTACAAGAAGAATAATCGGCTTTAACAGGTGATCAATAACAGGGAAAAATCCCGCTAAGAATCCCAATGACATTCCACCAATCATTGACAATGCAAACACTTGAATGAGCCTAATAATTGTGGACGCAACAGATTGCCAAAACCACTTACTCTGTACAATTGTTGCAATTGCTTCAATCGTTCTAAGTGGAGACGGGAGTTTAAGCTCCATATCTACAACATAGGCTGATACCGCCCAAACGGCTAGCAGTATAATCGTTGAAATAATAATATGTTTTTTCTCATTTGACTGATTATTTCTGGTAGTAGAAATCTTCATCTGGCATTTTGCCCCCGATCAATTTCTTAGAAGCACTCATCAGAATCTCAAAATAAGTTTCAATCGCTGGCTTTGCATCCTCAGCTGACTCAAATCGAATATTCGACCGCTCGACGGCTTTCTCTACGATTTTCTTCTTAAGCTTAATATCAAGGGCTTCAGCTGCAGTTCCTGCCTCTTCAGGATTGTCGTTGATCCAATCCGCACTTTTATCTACCATTTCAACAAATGCTTCTGTTGCAATAGGGTATTCGTTGATAAAATCATCAGAAATCATGACTGACGCTTGAGGATAGCTGTTTCCTGTACCAGTTGCTGTTGCCCACTCCTCTTGAAAATCAAATAATATTTCAGCTTCTTGGTTTTTCATTAAAATAGTTGTAAGCATTGGTTCAGGCATCACAGATATTGTAGAACGTCCCGATAAGAACGTAGGTGCCAATTCAGTTGCACCACTTAAATATGTAATCGTAACATCTGTGTCAGGATCAATGCCATTGGCTTCAAGCAAGTATCTTAAAGCCACGTCCGGTGTTAGACCACGACCAATTGTATAAATTTCTTTACCTTTAAGATCTTCCCAACTTGAAATATCTTCTGTTGTTACCATGTATAATGTTCCCCAAATTGTTGATGCTGCCAGCTTGTACTCAATCCCTTTGTTATATAATATTGCAGCTAAATTTGTTGGGAGGATCATAGCATCCACTTCTTTATTGATTAACTTTGCAGCTATCAAATCTGGTGATGGTATAATCTGATATTCCACTTCCACACGCTTCGATTCTATAGTTTTGTCCATAACGCCAACAAGACTCATTGCAGTCACACCTGCAGGTATACCTACAGTCATGACAGGCCTAGGTTTTTGGACATCTTCTTTTTTCACGTCTTCTACAGGCACTTCATTAACGTCTTCTAAAAATGCCTCTGCATCCTCATTTACTGTTTTTGGTGCACAGCCCGTTACAGTACCCATTAGTAGCATTAACACCAGTAATATCGATATACTCTTTTTCATCAATTGCTGCCTCCTTCTAATTGTCGAATAGCTCTCCAATAATTATGTCTCTAAATTTCTCTAACTCTTTGGAACCGATTTGGCGCTCTTCTTTCGGCATCGTTATACACAGTTCTTTTCGCACGCACGATGGCCTGTTGCTCATAACCAAAACCCGATCTCCGAGCAATAGCGCTTCGTCAATTTCATGTGTCACATATACTATTGCACACTTATGATCTCCCCATACTTTATGTAATAATTTCAAAATATTGAGCCTTAATTGGAAATCAAGGGATTTCAAAGGTTCATCCATAAGTAATATGTCTGGTTCATACGCAAATGCTCTTGCGATTGCTGCACGTTGACGCATACCACCACTTAACACACCCGGCAGAGCATCTTTAAATTCTTCAATACCTAAAGTTTCAAGTAATCTCAAAATCTCTTCATCTTCATAAGCATCATTTACCAGTTTTATGTTTTCAGCCACCGAACGCCAAGGTAATAGTCTATCTTCTTGAAAAACATACCCAATTTTTGTGAACTGATTATGAATTTTTCCTTGATCCTGATTAATTATGCCTCCAATAATATTTAGTAGTGTAGATTTACCACAACCTGATGGTCCTACAATACAAATAATTTCAGGACTGTCAATTTCTAAATCAATATTCTCAATAACACATAAATCTCCAAAGCTTTTACCAATACCTTTTAAATCAACCTTCATGATTTTGCCTCCACACCTAGTCGTATGGCTCTATTTTACCACTACAAAGAATAATCTGACACCATTTACATGAGATATTACACTATTTTTCTTAAATTTCCATTAAAAAGACCCTACTTGTTATATACAATAGGGTCAAATCAGTAAATTAATATGTTCATTATTTTTTGTGTCACTTTTCTCTCCTAATTCTTTCACGTTCTCTACGAAGGCTTTCTCATCTCCATTGCCATATGCTTCAACTGCTTTTTTCTTAGAGATTTCAGCTTGCAAGCTGATAATCCTAGCTCCAGCAGAAGCTGCAACACCTTGATCTTGTGCGGAAGGATCAACTGGCGCTAAAGCCGCTTGCTTCACACGTTCCATTGCACGAATTGCGTCTTCTGGCTCATTATAACTCGGTATGCTAATACTAACTTCACCGCTTGTGATATACCGCTTCCCATCTGGTCCAACGGAGTATCCATAATTAGCAGCACCTGTGAATTCTCCACCTACAGATTTATGTGCCTGCTCATGTGCAATGACTTTATCTTCGATGACTTGTAGTTCCATAACTTGATTTCGAATTTGTGGATCATCAAGCGGATCTTTTGACTTAGTGCCTAATTCAGTTTCGTTTACAGTATTCGACTGACCTTTATCAACATCTTTAACCTGTCCATCACTCTGTCTCTGATTTTGCGCGTATAGGGATTGATTTGGTCTTTCAATACTTAGACGCATAGTATCCCATCCTTGCAATTACTTCAATTTAAATTTTTACTCTTCTTATTATATTTGGATTTAATCATTTGCTCATAGTAAGCAAGCTTACCACGTTGACTTGCCACTTTATTCTTAATATCTTGAATCTTCGCCTCTGCCATGGCTGCCATCTTATGATCCTGTCCAGATGAATCGCCTACTGCGTTTGCCGAATTTTTGAGACCACGAAAGGCACGTAACATAGATTCAGGTGTCCCAGCAAATGGTAACTTGTACTCTACACTTCCACCAGTCGCATAATATCTATAATCTGGCCCCATGGTATACTGATATGAAGCCGCACCAACAGAAGCTCCACCAGCAGCCTGATGTGCTTTTTCATGCATAATAACACCCCGCTCAATAAGCTCTAGCTGTTTGACCATATCGTACTGATCTGGGTCAAGTCGGCTATTGCCACTTAAAGCGAGTTTCTCAAGTTTTTTCTGTTCCTCTTTTTCGTATGGAGTCTTCGCGTATTCTGGTTTCTTTTTAAGATCAGATAAGACCAATCTGTCACTGTTCGTATCATCACTTAATTTCAAATCGTCAGAGTCATTCATGCGAGGTTTCTCCACATTGTTTTGATAATGATAATCATCAAATTTAGGTGCCGTGGCTTGATTTCCTATACGCATAAGAATCCCTTCTTCTCATAACATCCTTGTTATTATAAGTATACCACTTTTCGAAACTTTCAATCTAGTCTGAATCTTCACATAACTACTTAAGTCCGTGTCCACTCCGACCAATTTCATATCTTTCTAGGTACAATGCAGTGAATTTCTCGAGAATATCTGCCATCGAATGATCTTCAAGTTCCTTTAAGGCTTCCGCAATCGCCTCCGCTGTGCAGAGATTACCTTCTTTTTGATTCCTCCGTAATGTAAAAATACTTGCTTTATCGCTTTTAACACTCAGTCTTTGGATTTCAGACAAGTACGAACTCTTTCTCACAATTTTACAAGCTTCTTGCCATGTGCCATCAATAACAATTAAATGAATAGTCTTTGAAAGTTCACTTCCTATTATTTGATTTGATTCCTGATTTGATTTTTCCTCTAAATCTTCAGTGCTTTGAGATTCATCTGGTGGAAATAATAAATAACACCTATTCTGATCATTATTAATTATAGAAAGTAAATTTTCAGGTGGCGTGGTTCTATTCCATATATGTGCAGATACTTTGTCAGGATTTAATAGACCAATAAGTCGACCGGTATTTGTGTTTCTGCTGAGCTCTTTTTCATGAAATAGAATATCTATATGTACGTTTGAATTAACTTGCTGTTTAAATTCATTTAACTCCTCACAAATACAAGTTGGAATTGGCAATCCACATGCGCTGCAATTCTCATGGGATTTTGTAATCTGAATTGAGTTAAGTTTGTTGATGATCTGCTTCAACATGACTATTCACCTTTCTTTTTCACATTCTAATTGCAAACTCCAGCTATATTATTAATCGTTAACTAATCTAAAATCTTTTGTCTATATTTTAATTCTAATACTCCAAAAAATCAAAACACCACCTGGGATACACCCAGGTGGTGTCAATTATCATTTAATGTTTAATCAATAAATTGTAAATCTTTATCTAACCAACGTCCTTTAGGGTCCAGTTTACACTTGAACATTTTGCCCATGTCTTCAGGACTCTTAGCTTGATGGAATCTAAAGATCATTTCATCTTCAATTGCACCAATGATTTCCACCTTACCACGAGGGTGAGACATAATCAGCTTAAAGCGTTTACTCATACCGTTGCAATACGCTTTTGCTTCTTCAGCAATTCTCCAAGTATCCAACAGTGGAAGCTGGAAGTGGTTCTTTACAGCCGTAACCGGACGACACTGGAATACGTAGTATGGATTGATTCCGAATCTTACAAGCTTATTAAGAAGCTCTCCAAGTATTTTAGGATCATCGTTAACACCTTTAAGAAGAACTGTTTGATTATTTACAGTAACACCCGCTTCACGAAGTGCATCCATAGCTTTCATAACCTCTTCAGTCAGCTCTTTTGGATGATTAAACTGTGTAATAATCATAACATTTTTCTTTTTTGAAGCCTCTTTTAACGCTTCAATAAGTTCTTTATCTTCATATATTCTTTGTGGGAATACAACTGGTGCACGTGTACCGAATCTAATAAAGTCAAGGTGTTCAACTTCAGTCATTCTTTCAAGGTACATCTTAATAACAGATGTATCCAAACAGAATGAATCTCCACCTGTTAAAAGTGCATTGTTCACTTCTGGATGTGCTTCTAAATAATCGATTGTCATATCTAGACGATTGTTAATTTCGTTATTTGAGTAACCCACCATTCGCTTTCTAAAGCAGTGGCGGCAGTACATAAAACATGCATTTGTCGTTAATACGAGCATTGTTGTTGCATATTTATGTTGTAGGCCGGCAAACTTTGTATTCTCTGCCTCACCTGAAGTGTCATAATCACCAGACATGTCCAGTTCCATTAAACTTGGTACTGACAATATCTTAATTGGATCATTTGGATCCTCTTTATCAATCAGATCTAGATAGTACTTAGGTATACTCATTGGGTGACGATCTGTTACTTCACCTAGTTGCTCCATATCTTTTAAATTCAGATACGGTTTAAGTCCCTCAATGGACGTGACATTATTGCCCCATTCTGTTTTCCACATTTATGCGGTCCCTCCTTCGGTTGTTGTTGTTATTGTCTATTATCTATAATCAAATGTGATTGTCTATTTTATTTCGTGTCCCTAAAGATAGAACCCGAATTATAGCGCCAGCTGATTTGATTTCTCATACCATAGGACGTCTTTATTAAAAAACTATATATTAATAAAGAACACAAGAAAAAAGCGTTCTTAGGTATATAAATCAATACTCAAGCGTACTCAATAAATCAATTATATCGTCTTGGTTATTTTGAATCATTCAGAAATATTGCTTCGGTGCGTTGATACACCTAGGCCAAGCTCGCGGAACGCGATCTCTGTTAAAGAGCAAAATACTGATGATCTTGCTAAAATAAAGAACTTCGTCATTATCAGGATTGAAAAAGATAAGCAATTTTGAATTTCGCTTAATTTTTAGAGTAGAACATGACAATATATATTATATTTTAAATTTGTATACATGTCAAATGGCACGTATTTCAAAAGAAAATATCACCTTCAGGATAAAATCCTTTGGGTGATATTTAAAACCGATATTCAATTATGTCAATTTCAGTTAAAAGTCATCTGTTAGTTTGGCAACATTACAAATCTCACAATAAATAAGATGGCCAACACATAAATAATCGGATGAACTTCTTCTGTTCTTTTCGTTACAATTTTCATGATTGGGTAAAAAATCAGACCCGCTGCAACACCATTCGCAATACTGAAACTAAATGGCATTAGTGCTATTGTCAAGAATGCTGGTACAGCTTCTGTAAAGTCACTAAAATCTACGTTTTTAATAGATTCCAACATCAATACGCCAACAACAATCAGAGCTGGTGCTGTGGCTTGCGTTGGTACGATACCAATTAGGCCCGCAAAAAATAGTGCTCCAATGAATAATACACCCGTTACCAATGATGTAAGACCAGTTCTTCCACCCTCTGCAATACCTGCATTGGACTCAACATAGGTAGATGTTGTTGTTGTGCCAAGGAACGAACTCAGTGTCGTTGCCAACGAATCAGAAAGAAGTGCTTTATTTAAGTTTCTAATACTTCCATCTTCTTCGATCATGTTCGCCTTTTGTGCAGTACCTATAAGGGTCCCAATATTATCGAATAAGTCTACAAAGCTTATTGTAAGAACGACCATCGCTATGCTGGTAATCGCCCCTATAACTCCGCCTTCACCTCGAGTTAATAGTCCGTGGAAGTCCCATTTCATAAATGTCGGTGCAATCGAAGGTGGCATTGAGAAAATTTGAATGCCTTCAATGTTTGTGATCCCCATCGGAATGCCAATCATCGTCGTCAAGACAATAGCAATGAGCATTGCCCCTTTAACGTTCCGTGCAATAAGAACCACCATAAGAATCAAACCAATTAGAGTTAAAGCAACACTTGGATCATTAAAATTACCAAATCCAACGAGTGTCGCAGGATTTGAGACAACAATCCCCCCACTCTTAAGACCAATAAGTGCTATGAAAAGACCAACCCCGGAACTGATTGCAGTTTTAATATTCTGTGGAAGTGCATCAATTATCTTTTCGCGAATAGAGGTTACGGTAATAAGAATAAAAATACAGCCAGAAACAAACACAGCTGCTATACCTTGCTGCCATGTGTACCCCATCGTTAAACAAACACTATACGCAAAGAATGCCGTAAGGCCAAGTCCTGGAGCTGTTGCGAATGGTAGCTTGGCATAAAGAGCCATAGAGAGTGTACCATAAGCTGATATAAGACAGGTTGCTGCGAAGATAGACGCTATTACAGGGTCATTTGTCATGGATAAACCCGCCGCTGCATCTCCAATAAGTCCTTGTGAATTAATACCTGCTACCTTAAGAATATTTGGTATTACCAGCAGTACATAAGCCATTGTTACAAACGTCGTTAACCCTGCAATTACTTCCGTTTTAACATTCGTACCATTTTTAGCCAGTTCAAAATATTTTTCCAAAAAGGATTCTTTCTTGAGTTTTCTCGATATTTCTGCCAATTCATTTCCCCCTAAATTGAGTGGTGACTTTGTAAACTGTATGTAGTGTAGCTTCCTAGCCATTCTACTAGGTCAAATAATCCTAAGGTATGTTAACTTTTTATAATATTCAGCCAAGACACAACATTTAGACATTTGAAGCAAGACATAAATACATCAGCATTCGACTTTGTAGATGTAACTTTCTAGTCAATTGGTGATCATTCACAACTAATCATTATATACTATTAATAAAAATCCAGCTATTTTTGATTTAATTTACACGGTGATTTTTCACACAAAAGAAAACGTATCATTTATGATAACGTTTTCATGATTGGTGGTATTTCTGATGTTTTTTTAAACCTCTGGTTCAAATCAAGCATAGACTCTTCACACAGAAGATATCAGTTGTGACTTCAATGCAGAAGGGTATACATTAATTAACGATTTGTTTGTAACACACCAAATACCGGAGGTGTATCTTATGCAACTTAGAAACAACTTCAAGGCCTTATCTCTTAATAGCCTGTACAATATAACCTTTTTACTCATTATCATTCTGTTCATTGGATTCGCCCTCTTAGGCGGGCTTATATTTTCAACCCAGCAAAAATTGATTGAAAGTCATGAAACCAGATACCGCTCATATTTATTGGCAAATGAGTTAAGGCAAAGTTCTGATGATTTAACAAAATTTGCTCGAACCTACGTAGTCACAGGTGATCCCAAATACGAACAGTTCTACTTCGATATATTAGATATTAGAAATGGTATAAAGGAAAGACCTGAAAATTACGAAAGAATTTACTGGGATTTAGTGGTAGCAGATGGTATGAAGCCACATCCAGATACGGCGGCAGTTCCATTGGTTGAATTGATGAAAAATGCTGGATTTACCGATGCTGAATTTGAGATGCTCAGTGAAGCTCAACACAATTCCGATGGCTTGGTTAACACTGAAATCATTGCCATGGACGCTATTAAGGGCATCTTAGATCAAAGCGGAGCAGAACTTATAAATTCTAATGAGACATTAAATGATCTTGCTGAGCGAATTATGTTTGATAAAGACTATCATGCAACTAAAGGTAGAATAATGAGACCGATTGATCATTTTTTTGAAATGTTAGATGTTCGAACAAAAGAAGCCGTCGATTTATATGCAGAGAAGCAAAACAATCTGTTAATTCTTATCGCAGTATTTTTAGTAAGTATGATCGTTTTACTCATTGGTATATTCACTGGTACAACAAGACAGCTTAAACAAAATGAAAAGCATTTAGAGCAACTTGTATTAGAAAGAACCTCAGAGTTACAAGCGTCATTAAATAATTTGAAGTTTGCACAAACTCAGCTTGTTGAATCTGAAAAAATGGCCTCACTAGGCGAATTGGTTGCAGGTGTAGCTCATGAAATCAATACTCCAATTGGGATAGGTGTCACTCTAGCCTCCCATTTACAAAAGGCCATTGACCGACTTGAGACGTCACATCAATCAGTCGGACTTACACGTAGTGACTTCGAAAATTTTATTGATGATGTAGCAAATATGGCTAAAATACTATTAACAAATATGACGCGTGCTGGCGATTTAATTAAAAGTTTTAAGCAAATTGCTATCGATCAATCAATACAAGAAATGCGTGTGTTTAAATTAAATGAGTATATTTCAGAGATATTGCTTAGTCTAAACTCAAAGTTTAAACATACAAAATACTCGATTATCGTTACTTGCCCTGAAACACTGGCCGTAAACAGTTATCCAAGTGTGATCTATCAAATCATAACGAATTTGCTTATGAATTCACTTATTCATGGGTTCAGTGGCATGACAGAAGGTTGTGTGACAATAGATATTTGTAGAATTGAAGATCGAATTCGTATTATTTATAAAGATACAGGTCAGGGAATGTCCCCTGAAATAGTTGATAAGATTTTCGATCCTTTTTTTACGACAAATCGTGGGCGTGGCGGCAGTGGTCTAGGACTTCACATTGTTTATACTCTCACCACTCAGGTTCTTAGTGGAACCATAGAGTGTCAGAGCCTATTAGGTGAAGGCACAACATTCACTATCGAATTTCCATGCGATCAAATTTTTGATTAAATAAATTGTATCAAAACGTAGAAAAACACACCTTTCGAGATGTGTTTTTCTATATCTATAATTCATTTATTTACTTCTCTATATCAAACAATAATTGCTTTTCTGATTTCACCATTTTTTTCAATCACTCGGGCGAAAGCACGTTCAGCATTCGACTTTCGTCGTTGAACTTAACGGCGTATCCAGCCTTCTGAAGTTCTTCGATGTTAAATGAGAGTTTTCCATTTATCATGAACAACGGAATTTCCACGTCTCCAATGTTTAGTGACCACACTGTTAAATACGCAGCTACACCAAGGTAATCTCCTATTTGATAATTATCACTATTTTGCAGATTGCTCGTCTTAACATAATTTGTCTCACCGCTTGAATCCGCTGAAACAATATTCTCAGTTGCATCAGCGACCACCTCCATGCCTAGAGCTGAAAGTGTATCAACATTAGCCATCATCAATCCATCCATGTTAATAGCATCGATGTTGACACCATCAAATAAAACTTCAATATCTGTCTTATATCCAAAGGCCACTTTATATGTAGGATCAATTTGAACAACAACATCTTTCATTTCTATATAACTTGATTCGCCAAAATTTGAAGTGTATTTTGAAATATCCACCCATTGCTGATTTAGTCCATCATCACTCGCATACAGAAACCCTTCATCGTAATTTCTATAGCGGTCACTGCCATCGTCATATAAGAGCAGCTGATAGCGCATCTCGTATTCTCCATTTTCATCAAGTTCTAAGTCGAGTGCTATTTCCTGAACGGATTGATCAAAACTTTTTACTATCTTTTTCTCATCTTGAAGAAATCCATTTTCTAGCTTCAACACTTCTACAATTAATTTACGATCAAGCGCCCCGTCAACATAGTAAATCGGATCGGGCATTTTAAATAAAGCTCTAACGTTCTTCTTTTGATTCAACTCTATTGATAAATCATTATGTTCCCGTTCAAATTGGGATAGATATATTAAATTCCCTTTGTTTTCATTAGAATCAAGAATATATTTTTCAGCACCATTTACCTCAGGATCGATTTTATAACCCACAAAATAAGTGTTATATAACGGAAGACCTCGTACCGTTTCCTCACTAAAATGGAAACCAACACTTCGTTCTACAGTATTCATAGAAAACGGTTGTTCAATGAGTGGTTCAATTGAGTTGATTCGATACCCATCAAGCATATCACCATCTACGTATGCCGAAAAATAAGCAGCTTCATTAGTTCCGTATACTATGATCTCACCACTAATTTCATCATTATAATTATTAATAATTTGACCTGAGATAGATCCACTTAAACCATGCCTCACACCTGTTTGCTTATCTCTAATAGTCACATCATTCTCCGTGTAACCAAAATCACCAATGTAGTCCTTGAGTTTTATCAAACTATACCCGCCGACATTGTATCCTTTCACAATTTCACTACCTAGATATAACTTGATGTCTGACGCAATAATATCCCCTGACTTTGGCAGTTCCGCGGGTTTTGCGTTGTAAATAAATCGTCCGTTTTTCTCATCAAACTCTCTATCTTCATTTTGACCTGAAAATCGTGTAAGTCTCGCTTCTGAATCATAAAACATTCCAACCCCTAAAAAACGTAAATCTTCAGATAGTATAGCGTATTCACCATCTACTATATAAATATCTACGATATCACCAAATTGTTCTAGGATTAAATTCGTTCTGTTATATATACCTATTACATCACCAACTTCATTCCCA
>Ga0070724_10001319_pt1 | contig 15021 bp, 16 predicted proteins | sample tdDd001_FD_67278 | JGI IMG/M metagenome (GOLD analysis project Ga0070724, IMG submission 67278) | Marine sediment microbial communities from the Atlantic coast under amendment with organic carbon and nitrate - tdDd00.1 | ecosystem: Environmental > Aquatic > Marine > Coastal > Sediment | place... | reverse complement strand
AGGATCTTAATTATCTGAGTTTCGGTATAGCGTGATTTCTTCATTGTGTTCTCCTTGAAATTTCAGTGTACCGGGAGAACTCTAATTATGCATGAGACTATTTTAGGGGAGGGTTACACACTTTGCCGGGGTCATATCAAGCTACGAGCTACGAGCTACGAGCTACGAGCTACGAGCTACGAGCTAGGAGTTGAAAATAAACAAAGGGACATTAGATTGTCCCTTTACTTTTTCAACCATGTAGTCCCAAAATGGAATGGCTGAGAGGCGCCCGCTGAATAATCAGATAATTAACTGAATTGGTATTAATAGATGCAAGATATCAGAGATTTAACTGCTGTATTACGATCCAATACTCCGATTGTTGTTATTGAAACTTATGAAGAGTACCGCGTGGTCGACCTGTTAAAAAAAGTCTCCTCGATTCTCTATCAGCCCTTGTTTACCTGGAGTATTACTCAGGGGCTGACTCGGGTCGATCGTGCTATCGGCACTCAAAAATTTAATAGTGAACCCGCCGATATCTTAGGGCAGATAAAATCTACCGAGCAGCAGGGGATCTATGTGCTGTGTGACTTTCACCCCTTTGTCGAAAATGCACCGAAAAATGTTCGTCTGCTAAAAGAGATAGCGCTCGAGTATGAGTCTTTAAAACATACCATAGTGCTGGTGAGCCATGCCTTTGAGATCCCGCCGGAGATTAAGCGCTATTGCGCTCATTTTCGTATCTCCCTGCCGAATACGGCTCAGTTGCAAAACCTTATCTATGAACAGGTAGAGCAAGTGAAGAGTGAGGGGCTGGTACTTGATGTCGATGACACTGCAGTATCTAAGCTTGCCGATAACCTCAGGGGATTGACATTTGATGATGCCCGCCGTCTTGCCCACAAGGCCATTGTTGATGACGGGGCGATCACCCACTCAGATGTCGATATGGTGAATCGGGGCAAGTTTGAGCTGTTGGATATGAAAGGTGTGTTGCAGTTTGAATACGATACCAGTGACTTCTCTCAGGTGGCGGGTCTGCATAACCTGAAAAAGTGGTTAAACCAGAGGGCGCCTTCGGGCAAAACACAGGTCCTCGAAGATCAGCCCAAAGGGATATTACTGCTCGGAGTGCAGGGCAGTGGTAAGAGTCTGGCGGCGAAAGCCGTAGCTGGCATGTGGCAACGTCCTCTACTGAGAATGGATATGTCGGCCCTATATAACAAGTATATCGGTGAGACAGAGAAGAACCTGCGTCATGCTTTAGAGTTGGCCGATCTTATGTCACCCTGCGTATTGTGGATCGATGAGATAGAGAAAGGGTTAAGTAGCGGCAGTAGTGATGACGGTACCTCGAAACGAATTTTAGGCACCATTTTGACCTGGATGTCTGAGCGAAAATCTGATGTCTTTATGGTGGCCACAGCAAACGATATATCAGCACTGCCACCGGAGTTGATGCGAAAAGGTCGTATGGATGAGATCTTCTTCGTTGACCTGCCCGATGATGAGATTCGTCAGGCAATATTCCTTATTCATGCGAAGCGTCGCCAGTTAGATCCGAATCGTTTCGACCTGGCTCAACTGTCTAAGGTCAGTCAGGGTTTTTCAGGCGCCGAGATAGAGCAGGCTGTGATCTCCGCCATCTACACGGCAAAGGCATCGGACAGGGAGGTGGAACAGAGCCTGCTTATCGAGGAGTTAATGAAAACAAGGCCACTTTCAGTGGTGATGCGAGAAAAGTTACAAGCACTCAGAGATTGGGCTTCAGGACGCACTGTGAATGCTCATCTGTAGAGATTACTGAGTGTAGCTATGCGATGAGGAAAGATGCTAGTTAATCCTCGTTACTGCAGTTCCAGTTATTGAGTTATAGTTGATGACAATCTCGGCGTCCTGATAACCTTGAGTATCACCTAAGGTTCTTAGCACAAAGCTGCATTGATGAAGCCCATTTGAAGCGACGGCACCACTGTGTCGATAGGCCTGAAATTCGCTATCATTATTGATATTAGATTTAGATACAGTCGGTGGTTCAGTAAGCAAAGTCTCCCAGAGCGAAACACAGCCTTGTTCACCTTTGCCGATATTTTTTGGGGCGCCCATAGGGTTATTTTTATCGATGCCGATAGGATAGCCCCAAGTGTTAAGGTCAAGCTCACCTCCTGCAAAATCAGGAAGATTGTTCATTGGCTCATTTTGAGAACCTAAGATTAACCATTTGGTGTGAGCAAATTGCACCGACTGTTGAAGGGCTGATGCAATTGTTTTTACTCTGGCTATTTCACCGTCTCTTCTAAAATCGACGTATTGGCTGAAAGCAACCACAGCCAATATGGCAAGGGTAACGATAACGACAACCAACTCCACAAGCGTAAAACCTTGTGCTTTATTCTTATTTTTCATCTACTACATGGATCTATTAATTATTCATCACTATTCTACACTAGGAATCTAAGCAGAACAGCATGGTGACTGTGGACCTATTCGCTTCTATTATTCATTTTTCATCTTGGGGGGGAATTGTGACAAAATTTGGCTAACCGTCTTTTTGGTATCTTCATCCTTCTCTGCGCCGCCAGCGTCGAAGTTAAACTTGTCTGTGCCGCGCCATATGAGCTTGTTGCTCTGTGGGTCTATCACATCTATCTGTATGGTCTGTATCTTGGCCGAATCGCTGCCGATAGGCACACCTACGCTCGTGCCTATGCTTATGCCACCTTTGCTTCCCCAAGTTCCTGTCCCCAGTCCTATCGATACGCCAGAGTCTCTGGGTTTGTTCGCTACCTTAAAGGCATAAGTGACCTTGAAACTGGGGTGTACTTCATCCCTGATAAATCCTTTAGCCGTTAGCGCCCCTTTGATGGCATCGATGATCCTGGCTGAGCTGATGGGGTCGTTAGTCTGAGCCGGAGATAATTCGATAAATGTGTTGAGTTGGCTAAAGTCGTAACCGACATCATAGTCACTCTTTGGCTTAGCGGCGCAGGCTGATAATAAAAATCCCGAGAGGAGTAAAGCTGATAAGGTGCTAAGTTTCATGTTAATTTCTCTATGTAAGGGGCCTGTTCCATCTGATGCGATATTGATGGGATTCATTAATCATATCAGCTTCCAGTGAATAAAACTTAGCCAGCTGAATAGTTATCAGTTATGTTTAAGGTATTACATATTAAGATAACCAAAGGATTTTGGCATAGTTAAGGTATGGAACAGTTAGAGTTTTTTGAGATCCCCAGCCCCTGTATTGGTATCTGTCAGACCGATGCGAGAGGCTATTGTAAGGGCTGTTTGCGCAATAGAGATGAGCGCTTTAATTGGCTCGAGTTTTCTGATGCAAAAAAATATGATGTTATTCGTTTATGTAAACAGCGTAAACGTCGCAGACAGCTTGCGATATTAAAGGCGAAAAAAGCTCAACTGGTACAGCAAAGAGCTGTGATAAACTCATCTCTGGATTTTGGCGTCAGCGAGGAGATAGAGTCCGATTCTCCATCGACTTAATCGTTTTTTTTTCTTTACTCACTTTTTTATCTGACTCTTATTCTGAGTCTGAGCCGGTGTGGGCCAGATAAGCGTAAAGCTGGTGTATCCCTCCCGACTTTCAAGCGTTACTTTGCCCCCGTGACGCTCCATTATCCGCTTGATGATTGCCAGGCCTAACCCGTGGCCTTTATTACCATTTTGTACCGACTGGCTGCGATAGAAGGGCTCAAAGATCTTGCTTTGGTCTTCGAGCGGTATTCCCTGACCATCGTCGGTAACCGACAGTGATATCTGTGTTTGAGCTTGTTTTATCTCAACCTGAATAGCTTGGCGTCCGAATCGTTGGGCATTAGTTATTAGGTTCTGAATCGCCCTTTCGATAAGAGAGGGATCACCCATAAGATAGACTGGGGTATCGCTGTTTTCAAACTTAACCGGGGCCGTGATGGTGGACGATAGCCTATCGACGGTTTGCTTAGTTAGTACGCTGAGGTCACAATGTTCGAGTTGAACCTCTTTGCGTTGTGACTCTAGGCTGGCGTAGGTCAAGAGCTCCTGGAGTAGGTTCTCCATCTCTTTTACATCTTGCTGCATATCGTTCAAAAAATCGGTTCTTCGCTGCTCATCTGAGTCGGGTTTGCAATATTGAGGCATTAAGGCCAAGGCAAATTTTAGTCTGGCAAGTGGGGTACGGATCTCATGGGAAACGGCGTTTGAAAGATGTTTCTGATTCTCGATAAGTGTACTGATCTGCTGCGCCATCTCGTTAAAGGTGATAGCCAGAGGCAGCACCTGAGAGCGGGATGATAAAGATATCTGGGTGTCCCAATTTGCCTGACCAAACTCCTTGGTCGCATTTCTCAGAGTCTTAATATCCCTCGAGAGTGGCCAAACCCAGATTAAGGCAATAAAGGCTAAAGAGAGGTAGAAGAATAGGGTGAATAGCCCGCGTAATCGCTTTCTGGGGTCAATCTCGATGGGGCCGGCGACTAAGATCTGTTCGTTTACTTTAACGAAATGCAGCTCATGATCATCATCTTGTTCGGTGATAAGCACACTGTTTGCGGTGAGTGGGCTTTGGTCTGTCATCGCTATTTGACTGGCATCAATGAGCTTGATGGGATAGTCAGGGTTCTGTTCTAACTCTTGAAGATAAAACTGACGCTGGTCTTCAGGGAATTTAGCCAGCAACTGCGCCAAAGCGATAAGTGGCGCATCCAATGCGCCACTCTCTTCGACATTATTTTGCCAGATGCTATCGAGTGTCCAACCTATACCTAAAACACTGAGGCTGAGTAGCAGGTAAAGACTGATAAAAAGTCGTTTCAATTATTTTTCCATAACAATATGTTAAACGGTGCTCACTCGATAAATAGGTAGGTCAGCTAGTTGCTCCAAGCTTCAGGGGCAAATAGATACCCTTGACCCCAAACCGTCTTGATTCTAAATGGCGTTTCGATATTATCGCCCAATTTCTTTCTCAAACGGGAGACCCTGACATCGATTTTTCTATCCTTACCGTCAAAATCAATATTGAGCAGATACTGATAGATATATTGTCGACTCAATACCTGTCCTGCCTGAGACGCCAATAACCAGAGCAGTTCAAACTCATGACTGGTCAGGTCGACTTCAATATCACCGAGCCTGATGGCCTGTGTGTGTGGGTCGATGCTTAATTTACCAAAGCTCAGGCAGTGAGATTCAACCTTAGGAGGCTTGGCTGTACGGCGTAACAGGTTGTTAATTCTCGCGATCAGTAGCGCAGGATCGACAGGTTTAACAACATAGTCATCGGCACCTAATTCGAGTCCTTTGATCTGGTCTTCATTTGAGCCTAATGCACTCATAAGCAGAATGGGTCCGGCAAAGTAGTCTGGTAGCTTCTCACACAGTGTCAGGCCATCCATTCCGGGCAACATGATATCTAATAGAATAATATCAGGCTTATAGCTGATTAACCGAGTGAGAACCGTATCTCCCCGGCGTTCAACCTCTACGTGCATTCCATGCGACTTTAAATAATCCACAATCAGGTTAGCGAGACGAATGTCATCTTCTACCAGTAAAACTCTATGGGTCGATTGAGGCTCTGTCATTAGAATAAACTCCATGGGTTGCGATAGCGTCGTCGAACTTTTGGCTCTGAAGCCGGTGTGACTTTGAGTTTGACTCCAGCTAATGTTTGGTGTGTTTCTTTATCGATCATTACAAATTGGATATCGTCTGTTGCTTTGATATCCAAGGTTAAAGAGTGGGTCTGCGCCGACTCGGCGCACCACTTTGTCATCTCTTTATAGTCAGATAAGATGCATATGGGCCTAAAAGGTTCATTTTTCCATTCGAGAACCAGAGTGAGCTCACAGGTCAGTTCATCTTCTGAAGTGATGCAAAATTCAGGAGACATCTTTAGCATATAGCCGGATGTACCCATGCTATCTGCGGCCACGGCAGAGCTGCTCGCTAGGGCGAGGCTAAGGCTCCCAAAAAATATAGATCTACATATCGACAATAACACCCGTGTTAAAACCTATAGGCTGCGCCGACAAAAAAGGTACTGGTATAGTCTTCATTTAGCAGGGGACTTGCAACGATTTCATCGCCAATATGTGTGTATCGGGCTAAAAAAAGCAGATCCCAATGCTCAGTCATTACATAGTGACTCGTGAGTTCGACTCCGGTATTGAGTGCTGATTTGGCTTGGTACGCCTCACTCCAATAGCGACTTTCGCCGGGTCTGATACCGTAGTAATAATCTACGAGCTCTTCACTCTTCCAATCAAAAGTGAGGGCTAATTCAAATTTCCAATCTTCAATTGCCAGGTTGTAAAGCCACTTGAGCTTAGCTTCAGTTCCCTGATGCACATTAAGCAGATCATGGGCCAATGAGAGGTTAATCGTGCCTGCACGGGTGTAGAAAAAAGCCTCCACACCACCAAAGTAGGTAAAGTGTCGCTTCTCTAACTCTCCAAGCTCTGGTTCCTGCCCCCCTTTTAATATTGTGGGTGTTGGTGCGCTCGAGTTCAACAATGTCCTCGGCTCAAACTTATTGGTGCCGGCAATAAAGATATTTGAAGGGTCCCAACGATGGAAATAGGCACTATCGCTGCTGAGGCTTGTGGTCAGGTTAATCGTGAACTTTTCGTGTTCGGAGAGCGTGTAACCAAAGTTGCCATTTTCAAAGAACCAAGAGTCACCGTAATAAGCAAAGGTCGGGACTAAATAGATTGGGATATCATCATAATCTTTAAGAGGATTGGTTCTGTTACCATAGCCAAGTGCGAGGCCTACATCCCATCTGCCAATTTCGATACATTCAACCTTTTCTCCACAGGAGTCCACTACATCGGCCCAAGCTGATATAGGAAAAAGGATGAAGGTTAGCAGAAGCACTTTGAGCTTTTTCATGACGCCGTTTATATACTCATCACAGAATTAACATAATGGGTAACAGAGTATCACTTCAAAGAAGAATAGGCAGTGAATTAATCAATTTTGATGCAAACTGATACAGCGTGGCGAAGAGTGTGTTTAACTTGTGATTGTTGTGTTTTTATTGTGATCTTTGCTTGTGTGTGTATGTCGCAGCCTTGTTTACATACAGATGACGATCTGTTTATTTTTATTACAATTATGCTTAAGCAAGGATAGTATTTATCGATAAACCCGTTTCATCATAACTGGTTATAGTCTCAAGAAGGAAATCTAATGGCGCGAGTACATTTTGACTGGGCAGATCCCCTGCAGTTTAACGCCCTACTCTCACAAGAGGAGAGGATGGTGCGTGACAGCGTTTATGACTACGCTCAGGATAAACTCATGAGCCGGATATTGATGGCAAACCGAGATGAATATTTCGATCGTGACATCATGAACGAACTCGGTGAAATGGGCTTGCTAGGCGCGACTCTGCCGGAAAAGTATGGCGGCTCAAATGTTAGCTATGTGAGCTATGGCCTGATAGCTCGCGAAATTGAACGGGTCGATAGTGGGTATCGCTCGGCCATGAGTGTGCAGTCCTCTCTCGTTATGCATCCAATTTATGCCTATGGTACGCAAGCGCAAAGGGACAAATACCTGCCAAAACTTGCCAGTGGCGAATGGGTAGGGTGTTTCGGGTTAACTGAGCCCGACGCTGGTTCCGATCCAGAGGGAATGAAGACCAGAGCCGAACGTATACAGAGTGGTTTTCGAATCAATGGGACAAAAATGTGGATCACCAATTCACCCATTGCCGATATTTTCATTGTATGGGCCAAACTTGAGGGCAAGATCCGTGGTTTTATTCTCGAGAAAGGCATGCCAGGGCTGAGTGCGCCGAAAATTGAGGGTAAATTTTCACTCCGAGCCTCTGTTACCGGGGAGATTGTCATGGACAATGTCGAAGTGCCTGAATCGGCGCTGATGCCAAATGTGGAAGGGTTGAAGGGACCATTTGGCTGCTTGAATAAGGCTCGTTATGGTATCGCCTGGGGAGCATTAGGTGCCGCCGAGTTTTGCTGGCATGCCGCCCGTCAATATACACTGGATCGGATACAATTTAATCGACCATTAGCGTCTAATCAGTTGATCCAAAAGAAGTTGGTCGATATGCAAACTGAGATAAGTTTGGGTCTCTTTGCCTGCTTGCAGGCGGGACGCCTAATGGATAGTGGCGCATTGGCCGTCGAAGCCATCTCTATGATTAAACGCAACTCTTGTGGTAAAGCCCTGGATATTGCCCGTATGTCTCGCGATATGCATGGCGGTAACGGTATCAGTGATGAGTTTCATGTTATTCGTCACGTTATGAATCTGGAGGCGGTAAACACCTATGAGGGGACTCATGATATTCATGCCTTGATTTTAGGCAGGGCTCAGACAGGCATTCAAGCATTTTGTTGAGCCAATGGTTAAGCTTTGGCTTCTTTCCCACTGGAGTGATTCATCAAAAAAGGTAACCCGCATTATGGGGCTAGCTTATCAAAAATAATTCGAAGGCCACTTTCATAGTGACAATACGTTCGTTTTGGTTGTGGGTGTTTAGACTCCACTCAATGAGCCCACAGCAGCTAGTTAATGACTTTGTTAACGGCTTCGAGTATCTCATTTCTCGTCGATGGTTTGAGAATATAGCCTTTTAATCCTTGCTCTGCCCAGGTCTTGATTAGTTCTTTATTTTTATTCCCGGTTAGCGCGATGATTGGCAACTCTTTTCCGCCCGATACCGATTTGATCTGTATGGTCGTATTTATGCCATCTAGGTTAGGCATAAAAAGATCCATTAAGACCAGATCATAATGGGTGTTTCGAATCTTCTTAAGTGCGTTTAAGCCATCTTCAGCCTCATCCACTTGAAACTTTTCTTTAATTAGTACCTTGACCAACATGTCACGGTATATTTGATTATCCTCAACAACCAGAATTTTCTTAGATTGCTCGGTTTTCACTGGTTCATTTTTAGAGGTGATAATCGATGATTCAGACAATGCCGCCGATACTGCTTGTTGATCGGGTGGTAGTACCCGGGATAGGTCGGCTAACTTAGCTTCCAACACCTCTATACCGACCTGTTTCGAAAGTAGCTGCTGTATCATGCTATCCAGGCTGGATTTTATATTCTCTTCCAGTTCGGCAAGGAGGGGGGCGACATGAGTCTTGTTGATCTTTTCCATTAGCTTTTCCGACGATAAATTCGTATCAAACTCTTTATGTACGACTAGGTCTTGAGGCTCATTCAGACTTTGCTTACAGATGGCTATGGAGCCAAGTAGTGATTGCTTACATTCACTGCTTTTATCTATGAGAGAGGCTAACTCCTGACCAATATTTTCGAGTTGCTCCTCTTGTAGCCCTGAGTAATGGCTCGTTGCTTGACTGATGAGCAGGCCACTATGGACGATCATCTTTAAGCGAAATTTTTCATAGAGAGGCTGGTAGACAAAGTAGTTGTCGAAAATGTCTTTAATGCAACAACGAAATGCAGCACCGGATTCACGATTTTTACAGAGCAAGATACTGTAATGAGGGTAATCCAGAAATTTGTCTGAAATGAGATTTGTATACAATTCGATGTTCTTCTGTACCGTTGTGAGAGCAAACAGTATCACAGAAGGTTTAAGGTTTTTTACCTTGTCACCAATTTCAGAGTTGACCAGAATCGTACGATATTCCTCTACCTGTTCGGCAATAATACTGGCTGCCCCCAGAACATCCTCCTCATTTTCGTAGATCATGATTACTTTTGGATTACGGCATGCGAGGTGAGATTTTTTGGTCATTGATTATCACTCCATGTACGCTTTGTAATGCTTCTTTGATCTGTAAAATCAGAGTTTTGCACTTAGCTTTGTCTTGATCTAACCCAGACTGCTCCAGGGCTTGTAGTAGGTATGATGTTTGTTCTGCTCCAACTGCTTTTGCGGAAGTTTTTAGAAAGTGAGCTTCCTCTTGAATCTCTAAAATTTGGCTGTCGTTATACATGGCAAGGATTTTTCTAAGCGATACCTTGGCCTGTTTTAAGAAATCGATCTCAAATTGTCTGATCATTTCCGGCTCATTACCAATGAGTTGAATCATCACATTTCTGTTTAAAACCTGCAGGTGCTTTTCAGTCATTGCAATACCACTTATCCATAATCTTTTTAAGGTCTTTTAATAGGATGGGTTTACTGACAAAGTCATTCATTCCTGTTGAGTAACAGTAATCAGCATCTCCACTCATGGCGGCACCGGTCACCGCTACGATTGGGACCGCTTTCTTATTATGCTCTTGTTCGAGATTTCGGATCTCTTTTGTCATATCGTAGCCATCGAGATTGGGCATATGGCAATCGGTTAAAATTAATTTGTAGTCGATATTTTTCCAATGCTGTATACCATCGATGCCGTCTTCGGCAAGATCGCATCGATAACCTAAAGTCGATAATTGTTCCAAGATTAATTTTTGATTGAGCGGGTTGTCTTCCACGACTAAAACGTCGGCTTGTGTCGTAGAGAGTGTGTTCATGCTTGAGTTGACACTGAGCGGGTTAATATTCAGTTCATCCAAGTCTATACATAGTTCATTCTCAGTAATACTTTGGATCGATGATATGAGTTGCACCTTAGTCATAGGTTTAGTAGGTAATATTGAAACCTGGGGAATAATTTTTCGTATCTTGCTCATATCTTTTCGAGGAGCGGCAAGGAGCAGGTTTGATGTGTCTGTATTGGATTGAGCCAGAGTTTGTAGTATTTTCGGTGAGGCAGAAAAAGACGCAATGATAAGCAATACCACGTCATAACATGGCAGTGCAGCCTCAATCCCATTAGCTTTAATTCTTTCAGTCTCAATATTCTCTGACCCAATAAGTTCAGTCTCACCACCTGCAGTTTCTACAGTTTCTACGACTGCACCTTCCGCTTGCAGATGCTCAACGATAACGACCTGAGAGGCGTTGTCTTCAGAGAGATCAATCACGGCGATAGAGGTATCGATTAGTATCGATAGAGACTGAAGTGAGTCTGTTTTTGAGCGCCAAAATGGAAGCTCGACGGAGAAGGTTGATCCTTGTTCTGGGGTGCTATTTAACTTGATCTCTCCTCCCATCATGCTGGTCAAATTACCACTGATGGCCAAGCCTAATCCCGTTCCACCATACTTTCTGGTTGTTGAACGTTGGGCTTGCATGAAAGGGGTGAACAATCGTTTTTGTGTGTCTTTATCGATACCAATTCCGTTATCAATAATTGAGAAGCTTATTTTATAGATAATGTCGTTGTGTTCTGAAATTTTTGTTATTACCTGTATCTCCCCTGGCTTGCCTTCCACTGTGTGGGTGAACTTTATCGCATTGCCCAGCAGGTTAAATAGTATTTGACGAACTTTTACTGCATCACCTTCGAGTAGCTTAGGTATTTGCGGGTCTTCGTCGATGTGCAGATTGAGCCGCTTTTTATGGGCCAGCGGTAAGAAAATTTGAACCACATTGTCGATCACTTCTGTAATTGAAAAGTCGCGCTGTTCCAGCTGCATCTTTCCGGCTTCAATTTTATTGATATCCAGAATGTCATTGAGAATATAGATGAGGTTGGTCGCTGAGGTCGTTGCTGTTTCTATTAAGGACATGGACTCCGGGTTTTGTTTGGAAAGTGTGAGTAGATCTAAGGAGCCGATAACGGCGTTCATCGGGGTTCGCAGCTCATGGCTCATCATAGATAAGAATTCGCTTTTGGCTTGACTGGCCCGCTCAGCCCGCACCTTGGCTTGTTGAAACTCTTGAGTGCGTTGTGTCACTCTCGCCTCTAGCTCATCGTTTGCTTTTTGAAGTTCGGCTTGAATTTTAAAGATCTGAGATTGATCGATACAGATCCCATCGATTCGGCAGTTTTGTTTGTCTTTGTTCTGTCCAACCTTAGCTTGTGCGTGTATGTAGATTATCTCTCCATTGGGTAAAATTGAACGGTATTTCTGATCGAAGAGTTCACCGGTAGTTAAAGAGTGATTGATCGAGGTCATGATCCTTTCACTATCTTCGGGGTGGAGTCTTTCAGCCCATTTATCTAAATTGCCAATATCATCTGGCTGTAGCGCAAACATATTATTTGCGCGACTATCCCAGTCCCACACCCAGTTATTCTCGCTATCAATTTCTGCTCGCCAGTTACCGATATTTCCTGCATCCAGAGCAATATTTTTACTTTCAATGGCGTCGTGTAATGCAAAAAGAATCTCTTTTTCTTGAGTGCAATCGATTAATGAACCTGTATGCGTATAGTGATTATCTATCGATAAAATGGCTTCGCTATTTAGCTCAAACCATCGCTCTTTGCCATTAATTTGGGCTCTGAATTCAAGACAAAACCGGGTTTCAGATTCAACAGTATCATCCAGATACAGATCGAATTTGTGTTGATCCCTTGGATCGATCAGACTTTTGAAGTGCTGCCAATTGAGGGACGTGTCTATATCTATGTCAATAAGTTCTTTGAATTTCTGTGAGAAATAGCAAAACTTTGAATGTGGACTATATTCCCATATCCCAATGTTCGCCCCTTTAATGGCATGATTTAGCCTCTCCAGCTTATGCTTTACCTGACTTTTAGTACTGCACTCATCGCACCGGTTGACGATTAACCAGAACTCCCCTGGAGTTAATGGGTTCTCATTGATAATGATATCGACACAAATATTTTGGTTGTTAACTGAGAAGGTTGAGAAAAACTGTTTTTTTTCAATTGAGTGATTGATAAAAGCAGAGCTGTCTCTAACACTGAGGTCTTTAGACGGGTTAAAAAAACGGTAGGCGACTTCTCCTGACATCATTTCACGGGAAACTTCAAATTCATGCTGAAAACAGGAGTTTACAGACAGAATGCAGCCTTCCTTGCTGCAAACCATGATGGGAAATGGGATGAGGTCTGTTGATTGAGTGATGTACATAGTCCCTTTGTACTCATGCGAATTAAATCCTACTGATAAGAATAGCAGTTGTTGTGTTTTTAGCCTGATGCAGCATAGATATTTTCAGTTTGTTAACCTCACGCTCCATACCGTATTTAGCTTGATGCAGGTTTGATTGCGAAAATATCGCAGTTAAGCTGATCTATGATGTGCTCACTGGTGTGCCCTTTAAAATGGCTGAATAATCCATGATGTTCTCCGGCGCCAAGGATGACGATGTTGGCTCCATACTTTTCTGCCATATTGGGAATGATGTGATCCGGTAAGCCCTCTTCCAAATGTAAGTGGCTGTGCTCAATCTGATGAGAGTTGCTCGAGTCGACTAAGTTTATCCAGTGGCGACGCTGATTATTTAGTCGGTGTTTAACCTTTGAGGGCTTTATCGCCATACTGAGATTTTGCTCAAGAAAGCAGTTTACAAGGTGAATGTCGCTACTGAGAAGGCTGGCAATATGCTCGGTTTCATCGAGTAGCTTTTGATTGAAGGTATTGTGTTGATGACTGGCATCATCTGTTTCTATCGCGGTAAGGATATGGCCATTCTCTCCCCACTCATTTGATCCAACCAGCATCACGGCAACGTCACTTTGTCTGAGTAGCCGCCATTCATCGGCAAATGAAAATTCATGAAAGAGAGGGTGATGATGCTTGTAGTTGAGAATGACCAGATCGTATTGTTCCTGCTCGAGTTCCTCCAATATCGCTTTGGAGACACTATTATTGATACGAGTCTTATTCTCTATTTTTTTCCCCTGAGCACGGTATTGTTCAATAGACTTTTTATGAACGGCAAACGGCTCGATGCTTGAACTTGAATGGGTCAACTTCGAGAGTAAAGTATTCTTAGGACTGACTTCCAGTAATGTTAGCTTTGCATTAGTTTTATCGGATAAAATCATTGCTTTACGTAGGGAGTTTTGCATCGGTGAGCGAGTATCTACTACGGCTAAGATATGTTTGTATGCAATCATAAGTACGCTCATCTTATCTAGGAACCCTTGATAAACTGTAGACGAAACATCAGAAAATGAAGCAGGGTAAATAAGAATGATTTTGACTAGCATTAACCTTTTTTAGTGCCTAATCGTCTAGTTTTTTTAACAGACTGTTTTATGAGATTTTTACTTTGGTTGTTAATGAATATTTGGGCCTGTCGAGAAACAAGCCCAGTATTAATTCGATGAATAATGGAGGTAGGGCTGAGAGGTGAGTTCGCTTTATGCTTTACTCTTGATAAACTCGATGGCAGTAGCATCCAGAGAGCGATTAGAGATATAACTCATGCCATTGGTATTTTTAATAAGAAAGCCTTTGTTGGTTATGGTGAGTTCACTGATATCCCCCCACAAAATAGTACTATCAACATAGACTGATTTACTGCTAATGCCTTGCTCATCGATAGTGAGTTCGACCTCATTACTCGCGGCCTTACTCATCATCTGTCGCCATAACCACCAAGTTTTTTTGAATTTAACACTTAACGCTTCCAACGCACCCAGTCCGACGAGAAAGAGTGAGGCATAGGCATTCGCGCCAGTGAGCAATAATGCCGTGCCGACTAGAACAAACCCAATCGCTTTGTAGTATGCCTTTACAGATGTATCGACAGTGACAGACTCATCGTAGCATTCACTGAAATACGGTTTATCGAGAATATAGTGGCTGGTAGAGCTAAAAGGTGAGTTCATAAGTATCGGCTTGGTGAAGTTTGACGTTAGTTTAACTGTAACCTATCTCAATTCAAATCTTGTATTATACCAATCAGTATAAAGATTTGATCGCTCAGCGAGAATTTAGCGCTTCAGAGGTAAGGTCATTAATTGCTCCTCGGCTCTGGCATCCTGCTTCGCTCTACCTCCTATATCCATATAGTCGTGCATAAATGACAATTGCAACATCTGACCTCCAAGGTCTTAAGCGTTCCATACGCTTTCAAGACATTTCCCATATCCCTATGGGTCAGTGGAGGAAATGTATTAAGTATGTCGGGAACATACAAGACCATGTTGCTCGCAATGAGTGAAGAACATAGTTGAACTAGGTTCAAGCTCGTTAACACAGCATCGGATGCGCTAAAACTCGCCTGTTAGGCGTGTTTTTGGCTGCCTACTTCTGCGTTGAATGGC
>Ga0070724_10001317_pt1 | contig 15043 bp, 13 predicted proteins | sample tdDd001_FD_67278 | JGI IMG/M metagenome (GOLD analysis project Ga0070724, IMG submission 67278) | Marine sediment microbial communities from the Atlantic coast under amendment with organic carbon and nitrate - tdDd00.1 | ecosystem: Environmental > Aquatic > Marine > Coastal > Sediment | place... | reverse complement strand
AGTATTTCAAAACCCACGGAATTATAAAAAGGCACTATCAAGGGTTTTTACCCGATGCTATTATTGCTTTTTGTTCTGAATTCTACCGGGTGAATGATCAAGTTGCCAATTCAGGACTATTAACAATCATGAATGAAGGTGAATTTAAAAATGGTGTGGATACAGTTGAAACCAAACTTCGTTTCTTTATGGCAGACACAAATTTCTTTCCGAAACAAACTGACGATTTGGATGTTGAAGAAAGTGATTTAAAGCTTCAGGCGCTTCACGACCGGTTCTTGGCGCGTGTGCTCGTAAAACCAATTGCTGATCAACAGAATAAGATCAAAATGATCTTAATGGATGATGATCTCACTTCTGACATACGGATTCCACTCAAGGATTTGATGGTTATCCAAGACAATATCAATGAAGTCATCATTGGAGAAGATATTGCAAGCATGATGGTTCAAATTGCTACGACACTTCAACAGAAACATCATGTTTTCATCTCTCCACGTCGTTTAAAGCTCAGTCGGAACCTGATCAGAGCCCACGCCCTTTTCAAAGGACGTTTCAAGTGCTACCCCGAGGACTTGATAGCGCTCCAGTTTAGTTTTTGGCAAAAGGAAGAGGATATCATCAAGGTCATTGACTGCATTTATGACGTGATGAATCAGCCACAGCATGATGCCAAGAAATTTGAAGATGTTTTGCAATCCATTCTCGATGAGCTCGACCGAAATATTGATAATCAGCGCGACTTTGACGACTTTAATATTTCTGATCTGTATGATCAAGCACTCAGTGACGTTATGAAATTGATGGAACGGATGAGCTTGGCTTATCCTGACAGAGACAAATATCCATTTATTTTGGATGCTTACAATGAAATCAACTTAACTTACCACCGTTTGCAGACGGAGAGAACTGCATTGTCATGATCAATAAAAATGGGCAGTCTGTTTCTCGACTGCCCCCTCTATGTTCGATTAGTGAAGAAGAATGTGTATTTACTACTGTTTCACGCCCATTCTACTCCCTGATTACCACTACTAAAAGGGGTTTTTTAGGAATATAATATTAATGTAAACAGATGCGAACATTAGGAGCATAGTTCTATCAGATCACATTATCGAAGGAGTGTTACTATGAAAAACAGTTTTGGAACGAGAATCATAGGTATTATCCTGCTGTTTCTAATATTGGCGGGTGCAATTTATATTGGTGGAGGCCCTTCAGCTATTACGGCATTCATTGACTTCCCCAGCCTCTTAATTGTCGTGATTATAATTTTATCAATGCTCTTGTTCACAGGACAGTTAACTGATTACTCTAGAGCTATAAGCATTGGGATGGGTAAAACTGAATACACTATGAAAGAATTGAAATCCAGCTCTATAGCTATTAATCTTTCAATTAAGATATGTTATTTATCCGGTATTATAGGAACGTTTATCGGTATCATACAAATATTACGTCATTTAGACGATCCTAGCAGCGTTGGACCAGCCATTTCAGTCAGCTTCCTAACAGTATTCTATTCACTTTTCATCAATGTAATTCAGTACGCAATCAAGGCGAAGATCGATAAAGAAATTGTCTATCGTGAGAAATAATGTAGATTATAAGAGCGAAATGGATCGTGAGAATATGACCGAGAACAAATCACATTTCAAGATTGGGCTTATTACTATAATGTTCCTTCTGTTCGTTTTCATAATGAGTTGGACAGTTAACTTCACTTTTTTCACACTTGATGATATTAGGTTACTTGCTATTCTTCTTTCGTGTACAGGTATTCTAGTTCTTATTGGTCAACTAGATATCGATGGACTGAGAGATCGTATTAGATTCAACTTGTTTCTTACTGCAATGGTCATGTCCGTTTTGCTGATTTTCAACATCTTTACGGAACAGGCTAGTATTTTTACGTTTAGACGTTTGATAATAAATGCATTCAAGCCGCTTCTGTTAGCGATTATTGCATATCTGCCGATACTTAACGTTTTAGAAAAATTAGAGCATAATCATTATTTAAGAACAAAACTAAATAATGAAGCGAAAGATCACGGCGATAGCGTTAGTTACCCTAATCTCACTAGACGTGAGCGTGAAGTCTTTGATCTCGCCCTAATCGACTTAAGTAATAAAGAAATAGCCAAACAACTTTATATAGCAGAAACAACAGTTAAGAAGCATATGCAGAATATATTCAAAAAGATTGAGTGTTCAAATCGCGAAGAACTTATAGAGAAATACAGTGGATTATTAAAACAGGACTGACAAGCGAAAAATCCCCAGATATCTGGGGATTTCACGCTTGTCAGTTTCATCATGGTAACAAAAACTCTTATTTATGATACGGTTCATTACGAGTAATCCTATAAGCCTTTTGTTATTTTTGTATTATAAGCGTTCCAGTAAGACCTTGAATGCCCTCTTTTGCCTTTTCCAAAGAAGTGATCAAGGCTTTTCGGCCCTTTTTTGAAGCTGCAAAAGACACAGCCGCTTCCATTTTAGGGAGCATGGAGCCTTTGGCAAAGTGTTCTTTTTCGATATAATCTTTCGCCTGTGCCACTGTAACACTCGATAACCACTGCTCATCAGGTTTACCAAAGTTGAGTGCCACCTGCTCCACTGCAGTGAGGATTATCAGATAGTCTGCGTCAACAATTTCAGCCAATTTAGAACTGGCAAAATCTTTGTCTATGACCGCTGCCACACCGTGAAGATGTTCCCCTTCTTGAACCACAGGAATACCTCCACCACCCACTGTGATAACAGTATGACCATTGTCTACCAACAGCTGAACCGTTTCTTTTTCTACAACATCCACGGGTTTTGGAGATGGAACAACACGTCTGTATCCACGGCCTGCATCTTCCACCATTGTCCATCCTTTTACCGCCTCTAAGCTTTCTGCTTCACTCTTTGAATAAAAACTTCCTACGGGCTTTGACGGGTGATTGAAGGCATCGTCACCACGGTCTACAATAACTTGTGTTACCACAGTTGCGACTGGTTTCTTCATACCTCTGCGCTGCAGTTCTTCTCTAATGGCATTTTGAAGGTGATACCCAATATACCCCTGACTCATAGCGCCACACTCAGCAAATGGCATTTCAGGTGTGCCATGGTCTGACTGTGATGCTGTTTCCATAGCCAAGTTAATCATACCAACTTGAGGGCCATTGCCATGGGCCAAGATCACCTCATGCCCCTCAGAGATCAAATCAACAATCGGTTGCGCCGTATGTTTTACAAGTTCCAACTGTTCTACAGGATTCTTACCTAGAGCATTTCCCCCGAGTGCCACGACAATTCTTGATTTCATGTATATTCTCCCCCTTTTTATATGATGTTATATTTCTATGTTAAATCCGGTGCACTGCTTGGCTCCTTGCGAGTTTTAGCGCGTATTTCATAACCATATGCAATTTCTATCAATGTGCCTTCGTCGAATGGGCGTCCGAGCAGCTCCATCCCCACGGGTACGCCGATCGGCGCCGTTTCTGTCGGCACAGAAAAACCTGCGGGTACGCAAATGGCCGGAAAACCAGTCACAGATCCAAGTACACCATTTCGCTCATTTTGAGATCCGCCAATCATACAAACCAATTGCTTTTGATGTGGGTATAACAAGGCGTCCAGTTCAAGGGAATCCATAAGTGCGAGCACTTGCTTCTGCACATCAGCACGTCTTTTCAACCTTTCCTGATAGGCCTCAGTCTTCGTCGACAGTTTGCTGGCTTTTATCAGATTTTCTCGTATGCCTTCATGATGGCGACCGCTGTTCATAATCTCTTTAACAGAATGTACGGGAGCACCTACTGGAAGCTTGCTTAAGTAGTCATTAAGATGATCTTTAAAATCATGGAGATGAACACTGACCTCCTGCACCAGCTTTCCTGCATCGATTGGTTCATCAAGCATTATCAGCGTTGCACCACCGTTATTCAATATCTCCATGGCACCTGTCATAGCATTATTCGTTTGAATATGGATGGCTTCTGATCCAAAAAACGACTTTAAAATCCCAATGCGTTTTCCTGTAAGACCGTCTTCTACAAGGTGATCACACAAGTTTTCAATTATTTGATTTTCAGAGTGTTTTGTCTTCTCATCTCTAAGGTCAATACCTCGAAGAACCTCAAGAAACCTGACCCCATCAGCCACAGTTCTCGTAATAGGACCTATAGCATCTTGAGTATACGAGTAAGGTACAACTCCCGCTTTGCTGACAAGTCCAATCGTTGGGCGAATGCCCACCAAGTTATTGGCCGAAGCCGGTGAACGTATGGAATTGATCGTATCAGTACCAATACCTATTAATCCGAAATTGGCTGCAACTGCGGCGCCTGTTCCACCGCTGGAGCCCCCAGGTGTTCGCTTTAGATCATAGGGATTTTTTGTTTGGCCCAATATGGAGCTTATCGTTTCTCCCCAAATTGCAAATTCATGAAGATTGGTCTTCGCGATGATGATCGCACCAGCAGCTTTCATTTGATCAACTATAAATGCGTCAGTTTCAGGTATAAATCCGTCTAATGACAGACTTCCGACTGTTGTTGGCATATCTGATGTGTCCACATTGTCTTTGAGTAAAACAGGCACACCATGTAAAGAACCTTTAAGGCCATGTGTTTTATAATAATCATCCATTTGTCTTGCTTCTTCAATGGCGTTTGCGTTCATATGTATGATGGCATTAAGCTCTGGGCCTTTTTGATCATAGGCCTCAATACGCTCAATATATGCTTTCATAAGAGTTTCACAAGTCATCTCTCCACATGCAAGTGCTCTGTGGAATCCTTCTATTGTTAACTCACAAATATTTAAGTTGGACATGGAATCACTCCTCTATCTGAAGATTCAGTTATTTTACCTTTGCATATACCCAATTCCTTAGTTATACTTTAATCGAAATCCGACCAAGTCGCCAATATTTTCGTTACAAATTTGCCCCGTTCTCTTTGTTGTTACATAACAAAACCTACAAACCTTTTGCGTAAAGGTTTGTAGGTTTGACTTTGTCTCAAAACGTATACTTTATTTATTATTTCTTTCTTTATACGCCCTCTTAAACTCATACATTTTTTGCTCCGCTATGAAAATCATATCTTCTCTTGTATGGTCATCCTCAGGTTTATACTCATAAAAACCGTAGCTCATACTTATTGTATACGGTTTATTCCCTGAGTCATTGAAGAGATTCAAGTCCATTTCCACTCTACTCAGTACTTCTTCAGCCTCACCTTGTTTACACATCGGCAAAATCAGGATAAATTCATCCCCGCCAAAACGTGAAAGAATATCAGATGTCCTCTTATGGCTTTCTATAGTGTCGCAAACCTTGCGGATCAAAAAATCACCTTCATGGTGTCCATAATTGTCATTTACAGGTTTCAACTCATTAACATCAATAAATCCGATGGTGAAGGATTCCCCGTAACGCTTTGAAATCTGGATTTGATGATCAAAGAACTCCAGACCGGCTCTTCTGTTAAAAAGACCTGTTAGTGGATCTTGCATTGCAAAAGCTTCTATCTTTTCTTTATATTCCTTACTCATATTTGCATAATGTGCTATTGCCAAAGCAACCAATGTCATAAATGGTACCAGGAAGTAGTCGATCTTTAGCATACTTGCCCAAATATCTTTTTTATAGCTGACAAAGTCAGCTTCTGGAACAAAACTGACAGTCATCCACATATCATCATCAGAATCAAAGTCTGCGTCACTGGTCTGTTCATTATGCAGACAGGCTTCCAAAGGTTTGAATCGTTTGAAAGTCACAAGGCCTTTATCTGAAAAGAACTGTCCTTCAACCTTCCCATTAATATAAGTCGTTTCCTCAGAGAAAATCATATTCACGTTTGATTGACCGTCAGTTCCCAGATGTAAGACCCGTCCACGAGATGTGATATAACTCCCTTTCGGATCAGCCAGAGCACGTACTTTGTCTGGGTTGTTCTTGTTAATTAAAAGTGACTTGATGATGTTTTCTCCTGAAAAATTGAGTATGCCATAACCAATGATATTTTGGTCGTCATCTGAGATTGGTGTTACAGTGCAAACGCGACTTTCAAAATCAGTATCCACATTTATAGGGTATAATTTCAGTTGACTATTAGCCGATAATTCCTCTTTATCTAAAAGACTTTTTGTATTCTCCGTAAACACAACTTTGCGATCCACTTGAAAATTATTCATATCGATCACGACAGTGTTCTCAGCATCAATCACTTGTATTTGATACTTATCTTCACTCTTTTCCACGAATGCCGTTAACACCTTCACAGCCCACTGCTCATTCGTGTCAGAAGGATCCAAAAGATAATTGTTCATGATGCGCGAAGACGCAAGTATATCCGTTAAATGTGCCCATGTTCTCATTTGGTTGTCCAACATCACGGACATCATGTCCACTTCTACAGTTTCAATTTCACTCACGTTTTGTACATGCTCGTCATAATAAATCTGCACTCTATAAACATAGATTCCATGAACCACGACAAAGAGAATAATGAACGCTACTAAGAACGTTTTTATATAATATGTATTTACTTTTATTCGACTATTGAGATTCAATGAATGGTCACTCCTTATATTATTGCCAAAGTTGTATATAAATTCATTATATCAGTGTTATATCCATATTCGTACCCTTTTCGTTATGAATTCATTCTATGAAAAAAGTGGTTATGATTTACACTTGATTTGTGTACAATCATAACCACTTTAAATTATTCAAATCTTATATATCCAATGCAACTACTCTACGAATAAATAGGCATCCAACATCTTCAACAGGAGCTTTAGATCAATTGGTTTTGAAATATAATCATCAAACCCATGCGTCATGATTTTCTCCTGTTCGCCAATCATCGCTCGTGCTGTAAGTGCAATAATCGGAATCTTACCGGACGAATCCATTCTTTTAATCTGAGTTAACGCTTCAAAACCGTTCATACCCGGCATCATGATATCCATCATGACCAGGTCTGGTCCCTCCTCAAAGTACTTTTCAACCACTTCACTTCCATCTTCAGCAAATATCAGGTCATAACGTTCACGAAGCATCAGGAAAATGGTCTTTCTTCCGATTTCCTCATCGTCCGCAACAAGAATTCTGAACCTTTTTTCCTCTTTTGCTTCAACTTCCCCAGAGTTTTTAGTTTTTTCATGTTCCGGTTCAACATCAACATGTTTTTCCTCATCACTATCAAAAGTCTGAAGAGGTATATTGAATGTTACAGTTGTTCCTTGATCCAACTTGCTTTTAAGTTCAATATCGCCACCAAGCAACTTGACCAACTCTCGACATAAACTGAGGCCAAGTCCTGTTCCATTATACTTCTTTGAAGCTGAACCATCCGCTTGCCTGAACTTGTCAAAAACATAATCCAAGTTCTTTTCGCTAATTCCAATACCGGTATCCTTCACTTCGAAGTACAATTTGTCATCAGATGTATAGACATTTAAGGTAATGCATCCTTCATCCGTGAACTTGACAGAATTCCCTATTAGGTTTACGAGAATCTGGCTCAGCTTCTTTTCATCTGAAATAATGTTCATCGGGACATTTTCTGCTTTGTTGACTATAAGCCGCAGTCCAGAAGCGTCCTTCTCTATCATGCCTTTCAACAAGCCATCAAAAAGTTTTTCCGTATTGCTCATCAAAGTATCGAGTGTAATAGGTTTCAGTCTGACATCCATTTCGCCGGCTTCAACTTTCGATAGATCCAGTATGTCATTCAAAAGGTTTAAGAGTCGAATGCCGCTGTAATGGATGAGTTCAAGGCTTTCGATCTGATCCTCAGTCAAATTATCCGTATCGTATTTGATTATTGCTTGTGCGATTCCCAGTACGCCGTTCATAGGCGTCCTGAGTTCATGACTCATATTGGCCAAAAACTCACTTTTGGCAACATTGGCCTGTTCTGCTTCCTCCTTCGCCTTGATCAGTTCTCGAGTTCGCTCTTCGACAATACCTTCAAGGTTTTCATTGAGCTTCTTCAACTCTTCAGCCTTGTTATTTTTCTCGACGACTTCCCGTTTAAGCGCCTTTTGCTGCGTTTCCAGAGACTCCAGAAATACGTTGAAATACATGCCAAGCTGACCAATCTCATCCTTTGATGCTTCCGGTACACGAATTGACAAATCGCCTGATACACCAAAAGAAATCTTATCCTTCAATAGGTTGATTGGTTTTGTAATGGCACCACTAATGCGACGCGTCATCCCTATAATCAATACTAAACTTGCAAACAATGTGATGATGAACGCCAAGCGTATTGTGTCTAGAGGCCTGTAGAAATCCTCTTTATAGCTTGTGGAGGCGATGATCCAGTTGTACTCAGGTAGTTCCGTAAAAACCGTCAGCTTCTTTTGTGGTTCTGATTCTCCGGGATTTTGCCATTCGTATTCAATCATGCCATTTTTCTTCGTAATTACCTTAGAGATGATTTCCCCTTGTCTGCCGCCTTCGATTACTGTATTGACCCCTTTTAAGGTCGGATGAATCAAAAACATCCCATTCTCATCAATAATGATCGGATAGCCGCTCACACCGAAACGGACCTTCAAAATCTTCCTTTCAAAGTCCGATACATTGATCAGCTCTGAAAACTCGTCTTTATAGCTGGAGGCTGAAATAATCCAGTCCCAAGGTTTAAAATGTGTCATATACAGGGCTTTCGAACGTGGCTCCACATCGTTCAGATTCTTCCACATGTACTCCTGATATCCATCTTCAAGTGCCATCTGATTCTGGACAAACTGGTATTCGGAAATATCTGTGTTGATGAATGCTGGTTCCGGATGATGCTTCAGCGTCCCATTGCTGTCAAGAATATAGATGTAGCCGGAACTCCCGATCTTCTGTGCCGACATGACCTCTTTTGCCCTTTGCTTTGCTTCCTCTTCACTCATAGTTCCTATCATGTATTGATTGTAAAAATAAGCTGTCGTTTCATGGTTCTTATCAGCAATCGTTCTTAAATGATTCTTAATTGATGTATCCGCAGCAGTCTCAATCATGCTCTTGATCAGATAGGCTTCATTGGCCAATTCATCCTGTATTTTGTCCTTCATGATATTCTGGATGATTGTATAGGTAGCAACGCTTGATGCTACCATGATAATAATGAACGCCACCGAATAAGCCACTATCATCTTTGACTTCAATTTCGAACCGGACCAGAATTTTGAAATTAGAAACATTCTTTATTCCCCCTTGGCACAATTCCACGTTGACCTTCATCCCCTACTCATATTTTACACGAAATGATATGCCTTTAAAAATTCGAATACAAGTTAATGTATTAAACTGATTTCTCATATAACTTTCCCATTTTGCCATCATCATATTGATAAAGTTTAATTAATGTATAGCCTTTATCTAAATAATACTGATTCAGTTTTACATTCGCACTTATACAGTCCAGTCTAACGTGACTTTTACCACTGATTTTAATTTTATTTTCAGCCCACTGAAGCAACTGATCGCCTAGTCCTTTAGGCGCAAATTCTCTATCAATTGCTAAGTGATGGATATAACCACAACGGCTGTGATCTTCTCCCCAAATATCTTTATCAGACCATCTAATAAGGAATACACCCACACTCTCATTATTAAAAGATGCAATATAGAACTGTTTTTGTTCGATTGTACTTATATAATAGTCCCGATCTTTATAAGCGTTTCCCGGCATCCATTGGTTTGTGATTCCATTTTCGTGCATCCATACAGCAGCCTTATGAAGGATATCTAGGATGGCATCGATGTCGTTTGAGGATGCAAGTCGTATATTTATATTGTTTGTGATATCAATATTCATGAATTCTCCTCACTGCTACTCATATATTGTATTCAATCTATCACAGATGAAATTAAAGCCCCTTATATTACTATGAGGGGCTAATACTATAATTGTTTTATGGAGTTGTTGTAACTTGGTCGTTACCTACACTGTCTGCGAATTTGATTATTCTGATTGATCTATCTGTTTTAATTTGTGTTACATCATAACCATTTTGGTGGTAGTAAGTTTGTAGCTTCTCACCATTTGCTAAATGAACTGTTGTAATTACAATGTATAACTCAGGACTATCATGCGTATATACTTCACCTTGTGCGATATTCCATGCTTGCGCTGTTGTTAATTTGAATGCATCAGGTGTCTGAATACGTCTCATTGTACCTACTGCATTTGGTTCTGTTTGTGTTTTTGCTGTTACAAAATCACCCTGTATATGTCCACCTGCACCATACAGCAAACCATCTTTCTTCACGAATGTAGATACATCAAAATCATCAGTATCATGATTTGTTGAGTACATATCTAAGAATGTATCTTTATCCCAGTACTCAATAGTGTATGTTCCATCTTGAATATCTGATTGTTCTGCTGTACCGTAATTTTGTGCAAAGTCAATAGTTTCTGTCTTTGTACTTTCAACATTGTATGTCTTAGAAGCACCTCTATCACCATCAGCAAAATCTTTAGATGAGATAATAGAGTACTTTGAACGTTGTGTTATATACTGTGAAGCATTCTCCATATTGATTACTTCACCCTCAGGTAAGAATCCTGAACCCAGTGTTGCTGATATAAACCCTTTGTATTGGTCTAAACCACCAATTTTCACTACTGGTGATTCTGGTTCTGGTAATCCACTGTCTGCAAATTTAATTAGTCTGATTGTTCTATCCATTAATGGGTTAGGGATGTTAATTTCACTTCTACGAATAGCACCATCAATAATATCACCATTTGCTTTGTAATTAGTTGTTACTACAATGTATAGCTCAGGACTATCATGTGTATAAATCTCACCTTGCTCTATACCCCATGCTTTCATTGTTGTTAGCTTAAACGACTCAGGTGTACTTATTGTTTTCATTTTACCTACTGTTGTAGGTTCACTGATAACTACATCAGTCTTTATAAAGTCACCCTCTGTACCACCACCTGCTCCATATAATTTACCATCTTTTTTTACGAAGTATGTAACATCGTAATCTAAGTTATCATGGTTATGTGTGTACATATTCATATAAGTATCTTTATCCCAGTACTCTACTACATAAGTACCATCTTGAATCATTGTTTGGTCTGCTGTACCATAATTCTGATTGAAGTCGATAACTTCTGATTTAGTACTTGCGATATTAAAAGTCTTTGATACACCTCTATCACCATCTGCAAATTTAATAGCTGATTTTATAGAATACTTTGATACCTGTGTGATATACTGTGATGCTGTTTCCATAGTCACTACCGTACCGTGTGGTAAAAAACCTGCCCCCGGTGTTGGTGATGTAAACGCTTGCGTTCCATTGTCTTGACCTGTTGCTGTCGCTGACATAGATACTTTTACTGTTGGACCTAAATCAATAGGGTTTGTGTTAGCACCCGTATTTGTTGGTTGTGTTACTGGTATAGTTGTTTCAGGAGTAGATGTTGATGTTCCGCTACCCATTACCACTGTCATACCGTTTTGTGTAGCATACGTTTCTGCATAACTACCCTTAGTTGTATGTACTTTGATTCCCTCAGGGAAAGCTCCTACTGCAATACTGGTTACTGAGGCAGGAATGTAAGCATCTGTTAAATGAATAGTGTTACCGAAAGCATTTGTATCAATAGTTGTTACACCATCTTCTAATACTACTTTCTTTACTGCTGAATACTCAAATGCACTTGCTGATACTTTCTTTACTGAACCCGGAATTGTAATCTCCGTTAAACCTGTTCTTCTAAATGCTTGTTGTCCTATTGTTTCTAACCCACTAGGTAATGAGATACTTGTTAATTGTCTATTACCTGAAAATGCTGTATTTCCGATTGATTTTAATGTACTTGGTAATGTCACACTATTAAGTCTACTATTACCTGAAAATACATTTGAACCAATTGTAGTAGCTCCTTGAATTGTTACTCTCTCTAATCTTGACTTACCTTGAAATCCATCATTAATCTCTTTTACATTGGCTGTGATTGTTAAATCTGTTACAAATGCCATATTAAAAATTGTTGCCTTTTGAATCTTTGTGATACTTGAATCTGTTGTATAGCTTGTACCCTGTACATAAAGCTCTTTTAGAACACCGTTATCAATAAATTGATACTCTTGGTCGTCCTCTGCTCTTTCACCAGGTCCAATTACTCTTACGTCTGCAAAGGCAGCCGTGCTTAACATCATCGTTAAGGCTAGTACCAATGCTAGTATTTTCTTAAATTTTAATCTCTTTATCACGTTTAAATCTCCCCCATGGTAATTTCATATGTATTGATATCGACCATACATTTCCATTATACCAATTTTATAATTGGACATACAATATATATACATTTATGTTTATGTATATATATTATTTATTCTCGCTTTTACTTGATGAAATAAATAAAATTCAAATATAAGTGTAACTTTTCATCTCAAAAAACGATTAAGATATGAGAGGAGGTATATATGAAAAATTCTGAAGAGTTAATCCAGCAATTTATACTTGGAAATGAAAAAGCTTTTGAAACACTTGTACTCTTTTATAAAGATAGTGGCCAACAGTTTGCACAACGATATATTCCCGATTTCCACATAGCAGAAGATATTGTTCAAGAATCTTTTGTTACTTGTTATCTCAATAGAAAAAAATATAAACCTTCTTATTCTTTTAAAACTTACTTCTATACCATCGTTAGAAATAAGTGTATAGATCATATTAGAAAACAAAATCGAATATTATTATATGAAATATCTAATTCTAATATAAGTGTTTCCGCTGAAGAAAAATTGATACAAAAGGAAACTTTAGCTTCGTTGCAACATACAATAAACGCATTACATAAACCCTACAAGCAGGCTATCTATCTAGTGGATATAGAAGGATGTAATTACAAAGAGGCAGCCCGTATTATGGGAAGAACCCTCGCGTCCTTCAAAGTGACACTATATAGAGCAAGAAAACAACTACGACAAGAATTAAGCGAGGAGGCCACTCATGAATGAAGACAATAAAGTTTATATGAATCAAATTTGGCATCAGATTCATATACAGGAAAAACAAGCTGAAATAAAAAAAGAAAAGACTGCAAAGCAGATCATCATAACTCTATCTTCGAGTATCTTTATGGTTCTATTCACGACCTGTTTACTCTTTAGGCCAGAGCTTCTGGAAGGAATTTCAGCAATTATCGGTTTAATGATTATATCTTCAGTCACATTTTCTGAATATAAAAAACTCCAAGGAGCTTCTTATGACTTTTAAAAATATCATGTTCTATGAGATCAAACAACAAATGAAAAGTAGAATTTTTTATGCTTTTATTATTGTCTTGATAATTATGATGTTAACGAATTATAATGCAAACAATACCCGTTTGAAGCCATTAGAAAAGGATGGGTATTATGGATATACAAGTACTACTGTAGATGAAGATGTCCTATACCGTGGCTATGAGTTATTACATATGGCATATCTAGATAAACAAGTCATTCGGTATATACCTCTTGGTACTTTTACCGATCTTTCTGAGAGTCAACTGGAAGAACTCGGTGATTTTCTAGAAAAGATGGCACCAAATAAAGATCCTTTTACTGTAACAAGAAAAGACTTTCAAATAGATGTCACAACCATGTTTAAATATATGGAAAAGTTAGATGAGCAAGTTGGTGGAAAAACTTATTTCTCAGATCAGGAATACTTTTATTCTAAAAAGATGACCTATGAAGAAGCCATAGAAGCACGTCATCAGATCAAAGAACAAGATGATTATACAAGAGCATATGCTCGGTTGTTTTCTGATTATTTTGGTATCGATGCAGCATTTTTTGTTTTATTTGTTGTTGCTTTTTCAATGTATAGAGATATTAGGACCGGACAAAGGGAATTATACTACACCTCAAATACAACAGCTCTTTCCTATATTGGGGGTAAATTCTGTGGTCTTCTGTGTAGTATTATGAGTGTTTTTTTACTATTTGCTTTACTGGAAACACTTCTATTTGCAATACAAGCCATTCAGTATGGAGAACATATAGATTTGCTTGCATTTCTATGGACTAGTTTTGTTTGGCTTACACCAACAGTTATGTTTTGTATTGCCTTTCCACTTCTTATTTATACTGTAACGAATAGGTTCTCATTAACGGTTATCTCGCAATTTGCATTTAGCTCTTATATGCTTTATACAACCTCTTTAAGTGATGATTATGGAATAACGCGACTTATTATTCGATTTAATCAACTTGCTCCTTATGAAGTCTTTGAACCTTTTGCTCATAGTATCTTAATTAACCGCATTTTCTACGTCGTTCTTTCACTCGTCATTTTGGGTCTGACTGGTTATATATGGTCTTTTAGGAAAAAGCGAGTCCTTCAGAGTATAGATTTATAAAGAGTGGTTTAATGAAAATAGAAAAAACGGGTGACCAAAGTATTTGCTTTGATTACGCGTTTTTTTTGAGTTTCCACTTATCGTTATCCTTTATGAATTCTTTAAAAAAATACTTATATAAGGTTTCGTTTGAATCTTTAGCCGCATACCTATGAGATCCTCTGAATACAATATGATCTCCTCTGTTCTCATCTCTTCATTATCCGCATCTATTTTATATTCAATATTGCTTATCAAAGTATGATTGATGCCCATTATTTCTCTGCCGTCCCTGAACCAAGTCAGAGCAAATATATTGTTATCATCATAACTCAATATCAATTTATCTGATAACTCAATTGTATGCCACTTTGTTATAGGTGTTGTATCAACCTCCAACCCATTTTCTTTCTGCTCTAATAAATAATGATAAAATCCATCTTCATCTCTAATAGAACTTTTTTCAAACAGCTTCGTAAAGAAATCATGTAAACTCCCAGGCACTCTTATTTCATAATCTCTCATCGTTTCACATTTACCGCGATACTCAATTTTCCCACTTTCAACCAGCTTTCTAACTCGCCAATCGATATACGTATCCCCGACAAATTGATTGGATTCTCCCATGGTCTTACCAATCACCCTTGCAGCCATCTTGAAGTTGAAAGTACAATTGGCTA
>Ga0070724_10001314_pt1 | contig 15070 bp, 12 predicted proteins | sample tdDd001_FD_67278 | JGI IMG/M metagenome (GOLD analysis project Ga0070724, IMG submission 67278) | Marine sediment microbial communities from the Atlantic coast under amendment with organic carbon and nitrate - tdDd00.1 | ecosystem: Environmental > Aquatic > Marine > Coastal > Sediment | place... | reverse complement strand
TTCTTAAAAGAATCGCCTTGGTAGTGGTTGAACCCACGTCAAGGCCAAGGATGCATGTATCGCCGGGACGGATTTCCCCTTTTTCAATGGTTTTGAACTCCACCATATCTTCAAAATTTTGCAAGGAAGAAAGTGTGTCAAATGACGCAGCTTCAGTACTGAACAACTCCGATATTCCACGAAATTCGCGGGTCTCATGTTCAAGCGCCCAGAGGGCGGCTCCCAATGCTTCGAAATAAGGCGCTTCCTCGGGCACTATCATCCCGGGAATCTCATCATTAAGATACTCGATCATCATACGGTTGCGGGCCGAACCGCCGGTGATCATAATGTTCTTTCTTTCCACCTTTTTTAAAAGCTCTAAAATTTTACCGGCCATCATCTTGCAAAGACCGGCGGAGACTCTTGATTTGGGAATACCTTTGTTGGTGGCGTGAGTGCAGTCGGATTTGCAAAAAACCGAGCAACGCCCGGAGACATGATGCGGCTCTTCCGCAACGGCCCACTGGGCCGCCTCATCCAGTGACACATTCATCCGGCGCAGTTGCTGCAGGAAGAACTCGCCGGTCCCGGAAGCACACTTGTTGCCGGTCAAAACGTTGGAGATTTGGCCCAGACGGTTAAGAACATATACCATAAAAGTCTCGCCGCCCGCAGAAACAACAGCAGGAGATGAAACATTATCAGGTTTGACAAACCGGTAGGCATATTCCACAGCTTCGGGCTCTGGTATCGAGGAAAAATTAACAAAATCGCGGAATTTCCGGCCGGTGGCTGCAATCCGGTCAAATGAGTCCAGGTTAACATTTTTTATAGCGGATAAAAGGGTTTGCTTGGGGTCTCCCTCGTGAGGGTGCAGCGAATATTTTACTACGCGTAAATTATTGTTATCTTTTGTCGGAACATCTATACTAGGGTCCTGTTCCTGTTCCACCTGGACAATAGAAACAGTGGACGCTCCAAGACAAAGACCCAACGACCTAATCTTTCCGGACATAAATCTTTCCCGATTCGCTTACCCTTTGAACCAACCTGAGGCAGGTTTTTCAATAGGCCAAAATAGTACAAAAGTTGTTTTGCAAAACCATTCTTTTTGGCTATGGGAGTATATGCAAAGCTTTTTTGTGTGTCAAAGAAAAAGTGCTCATTGGGAAAACTCGGCTCGTAAGAAAATCGGGTAAAGCCGATTAATAAATCCTTGTTTAAAAATTTATTCCATGATATCTGAGCGAACAAGAAATGCCTTTGATTTGCATATTTTTCATAATGAACGTTCACAAGGAGGAATGATAAATGGCCCAATTAAGCAAAAGTGCAGGAATAATTTTGGTCCTTATCCTAGGATTCCTCGTACAGTTACTCTTTTCTTTTGCAGACAGAATAGATACTCCGAACAAAGCGGTTGTAGAATTTAGCAAAGCATATTTTAAGCTCGACAAATCAATGGCGAAAAGAATCTGCAATAAACGTCTGGCATCTGAAGACGTTGATGTTGTCGACCAATATCTCCACCTTAAAGCCATAGAAGCTAAAGAAAAGGGCTTTGGTATAAATTTCATGAAAAATAAACTTTACCATATTGAAACTGAAACCATAACTAAAAAAGATACTGAAGCCCAAATCCGGATAACAGGTAAAATAAGAGTTTCGATAAATCCTGTTTATCAAATTGTAGCTAAATTATTTAACATCGGTGCAACCCATGAACTTGATGAAATCATTAATGTTATAAAAGAAAATGGTAAATGGAAGGTTTGTGGCAATCCTTTTTCTTTGCCGGTAACATAATGAAAATACCCCAGAATTTATTGAGAAATTACATTTGAATAGATTTTCTCGGAAGATATGAAACTTATATATGCTCGTATTTGTAAACGAGCTCGCCAGATTGCTTCCCGCTATCCTTCCCCTGACTTTTATCAAGACCATTCTCTTGCAAATAAATTGTCCCGTCAGTATTTTGAAACAAATCCTTTCACTGTCAAATTGCGGGCGTTTGTTGCCAGGGAGTTAGAAGATAATTTGGGACATGGCCTTGAACACGCATCCAAAGTGGCCATGGATGCTGGTGCTTTGATGATCATTGAGAACAAACTATCCGGGCATTCCGATGACTTTATAAACCGCAGGGTCATTCTTGTCCAGTGTGCCGCTCTTCTTCACGATATCAAGCGTAAACATGAAAATCACGCTATACTGGGAGCTACCTATGCCGGGAGAATTTTGAAAAACTATCCCTTTAATTCTGACGAGATCGATGACATTTGCCTTGCTATTCGAAACCATGAAGCTTTCAAAAGTATTGTGAAAGCAAATACACTGGGAAGTGCTCTTGTTTCCGAATGTCTCTATGATGCCGACAAATTTCGTTGGGGGCCTGACAACTTTACCGATACCGTGTGGGCTATGGCATCTTTTTCTAAAATTCCTGTTGTGGAATTTATGGAACTTTATCCACAAGGAATAGAAAAGATCGTAAAAATAAAGCAGACATTTTGCACTATTACCGGGAAAAAATACGGTCCCCAGTTAATAGATATAGGACTTGCCATCGGTGAAGAGTTATTTGATACTATTAATACCGAATTTGCACATTTGTTATAGGTTTTAGATTGAGACCTTTACATGCCAGGAACTGAATTGAAAATAAAAACAGACGAGGAATATGAAGGAATCATCGTCAGAAATCTATTGTTTAAGACTGGATGTTCAATCGTTTATCACCTTAATTGTAACAGCGATTATTATTATTTTTGGCTTCACTGAAAGTGTAAAAGCAGGTGAGAAAAATTTCCCTTTTTATCCGGGTGAAAAACTGACTTTTTAGCTTAAATGGACTATTATACCGGCCGGAGAAGCCGTTCTTGAAGTCCTTCCGATAGAAACCATAAATGGTGCTAAAGCTTACCATTTTGTGATGACGGCCAGATCCAATTCATTTATAGATCATTTTTATAAAGTCAGGGACAGAATAGATGCCTATGCAGACATTGATATGACCCACTCAATTCTGTATAAAAAAAAACAGCACGAAGGAAAAAACAAAAAGGATGTGGTTGTGAGTTTCAGTTGGGAACAAAACAAAGCTCAATATTCCAACTTTAACAATAAGAATCCACCGATTGATATATTATCAGGATCATTTGATCCGTTATCCGCTTTTTATTACATGCGTCTTGCTGAGGTTTAAAAAAATTCAATTATCGAACGCCCTGTAACAGATGGAAAGAAATGTATAATCGGCAAAGCAGTTGTTATTAAAAAAGAAAGAATCAAATTGGCAAGCGGTACATATGATACTTACCTCATAGAACCCGAGTTGAAACATGTGGGTGGTGTATTTGAGAAAAGCAAAAATGCTAAAATCCAATTATGGGTTACAGCAGATAAACGACGTATACCTGTTAAAATCAAAAGTAAAGTCGTGGTTGGTAGCTTTGTGGGAGAACTTGTTTCGGCCACAGGCATAAAAAAGGAAAAAACATGCCAAACAGTGGCGCTTTATCCGGAATAACAGTACTGGATCTGTCACGTTTGCTGCCGGGGCCTTTTTGTTCTATGATCCTGGCGGACCACGGAGCACGTGTAATTTCTGTGGAGGACAAACGTTTCATGGCAGACGACTTTTTCATTACCACGGTCAATCGAAACAAAGAACATATGTCTTTAAATTTGAAGACCACGGAAGGTAAAGAAATATTTTTCCGCCTGGTAAAGAAAACGGATATCTTTTTGGAAGGATTCCGGCCCGGTGTTGTTCACAGGCTTGGCATTGACTATGATACGGTTCGTAACATCAATCCTAAAATCATTTACTGCTCCATTACCGGATACGGTCAAACCGGGCCATATCGAAATCGGGCCGGACACGATGTGAACTATCTCAGCTATTCCGGTGTTCTTGATCTCATGGGCGAACCCGACCGTCCGCCGTCTATTCCAGGAGTCCAAATTGCAGATATTGCAGGCGGCGGAATGAATGCCGCCATTGGAGTTCTTCTGGCTTTGCTGGCCAGGGAAAGGACCGGAAAAGGTCAATATATCGATATCTCCATGACCGACGGTATGTTAGGCCTCCTGCCGCTAGCGCTTTTCATTCAGCAACGCACGGGGGAAGTCCCCAGGCGCGGCGAGTCGATTCTTTCCCACCGTTACGCTTTCTACAACACTTATGAAACATCGGATGGCCGTCACATTAGCATCGGTGCTGTGGAAAACCGTTTCTGGAAAAAACTTTGTGAGCAGATGGGGGTTCCAGAGTATACAACTCTCCAGTATGACGAAAACCGTCGAGAAGAGATCCTCGATTTTATGAGGACGAGCTTCAAGAGCAAGACTTTAGCAGAATGGGAAACTGAGCTTGCGGATCTTGATGTTTGCTGGGGAAAGATTCAGAATCTTGATGAGGTACTTAATGATTCTTTTTTCAGGGCAAGAGGAATGGTGGTCGATATCCTGCAAAAAAACGGTAAAAAAGCTGCGACTATAGGGGTACCGGTGAAGCTAAGTGAGACTCCTGGTACTGTTCGGACACCGCCGGTTGGTTTCGGAGAAAATACGGTATCCATCCTACAGGAACTCGGCTATACGGAAGACCAGATAAAAGTGTTTAAAGATAAGGATGTAATTTAATAGTATAGGAACTTCCTTTTTTGGACACAGATGAACACAGATTATAAAGATTCTTAAATTGCAAAATAACAATATTATCTGTGTATATCTGCGAAAATCTGCGTCCTATTTAACTTGAAAAAATTGTAGAAATTCCGAGATATAAAATTATGGCAAAGGTACTGGTAATTAGCGATAAAAATGATGATCTCATTACTATTTCCACATTGGTAAGCGATTTAATTTCTGACTGTCTGGTGATAACGGCCCAATCCGGACTTCAGGGGATAGAAAAAGCAAAAACCGAGTCACCCAATACTATTCTGCTCGACATTGAAATGCCGGAAATAGACGGATATGAAGTCTGCAAAAGACTGAAATCTGGTGAAAAGACTAAACATATCCCGATCATTATGCTCACGGAGATCGAATCGGATCCCAAAATTCGTGTTAAAGGATTAGAGTCCGGTGCTGACACTTGGCTGAAAAAACCGATAGACGAAGTTGAGTTGATTGCTCAGATCAATATGGCATTACGAATCAGTAAAGCTGAAAAAGAGAAAGCCGAAATTAAATACAAGCTTCAGCAGGCCCGGAAGATGGAGGCGATTGGAACTTTGACGGGCGGTATTGTTCACGAATTTAACAACCTTCTGTTCCCGATAATCGGATATGCCGAGATGAGCAAGTACGACGTGTCTGAAAATAGCAAGGTCCGAGATAACCTGGAAAAAATCCTAAAAGCGGCTGACCGTGCCAAAAATCTTATTCAGCAGATTCTTGCTTTCAGCCGGAAGGACGATCAGGAGAGGAAGCCTCTGAAAGTTCAATACATTATAAAAGCAACACTTAAACTGCTGAGGGCATCGTTTCCGGCAACCATTGAGATTCGTCAGAACATAGACAATGCCTGTGGTACCGTTATGGCAGACCCTTCCGAGATACAACAGGTAATAATAAATCTTGCCAACAATGCATATCATTCTATGAAGTTGAAAAGTGGTGTGCTTGAAGTGACCCTGTCAGAGGTAAATATTGATTCCGGTGATTTATCTTTAAAAACTGATCTGGGCCCTGGATCCTATCTGCAACTAACGGTGAGCGATACGGGACGCGGCACTGAACATGAGGACATGGAACACATTTCTGATTCGCATTTTACAATCCATGCCCAGGGCGAAGAAGCCGGGATGGGTCTAACCGAGACATATGAAATTATTCAAAACTGTCAGGGAGATATCAGCGTTCACAGTGATCCGGATAAGGGGACAACAGTTAGAGTTTATCTGCCTCTGATCGATACCAAGTCAGACGAAATTCAGGAGATATCTGCTGAGCAGGACGTTCCTATTGGTAATGAATCTGTTTTACTGGTCGATGATGAAGAAGATGTGGTGGAAATGATGCATTCGATGCTGGAGAGACTCGGGTATCAAGTTTTTTCAATAAACAGCAGCATTGGGGCCTTAGATACTTTCCGTCAGAAACCCGAAAAATTTGATCTGGTTATCACCGATCAGACCATGCCGGAAATGACGGGTATGGAGTTGGCCAAGGAACTAATACTGATTCGTCCTGATATTCCGATTATCCTCTGCACCGGTTACAGCGAGATGATCACTGAAGATAATGCCAAGTCTCTGGGGGTCAAAGAGTATGTTATGAAGCCTGTTCGTGTAACAGAGGTTGCGGTGAAAATTCGAAAAGTGTTGGATCGAAATAGGAGAAAAACATGAACCGAACCGAAAAAAACAGTTCTGACCATTTTTATATTATGGTTGTGGAGGATGATGAGCTCATTAGGGATATGATTCAGCAGAATGTAGAATGGGCCGGCTATGAATGTACCATTGCCGAAAGTGGGGAAAAAGCTTTAAAAATCCTGGCCGGCGACAAAAAAAATGTGGATGTAATCATTACCGACATCAGAATGCCGGGTTTAAGCGGAATTGAATTAACCATGAAAATAAAAGAAAATTTTGATTCTGATGTCATCGTTATGACCGGATTTGCGGAAGATTTTGATTATGAAAAAGTTATAGAAAGCGGTGCAAGTGACTTTTTTCAAAAACCGATTAACCCCAAGGAATTAATGCTAAGGCTAAAACGGGTTCTTAAAGAGCGTAAACTCCTTGATGAAAGAAGGCGGTCAGATAGGGAACTTAAAAAACATATCGAAAAATTACAAAATGCTCAAGAGCAAACAGTTGTGGCATTGGCATCCACGGCCGAAATCAGGGATCCTTATACTTCCGGTCACCAAAAGAATGTCACCAAACTAGCCAGTTCCATAGCAGAACATATGGGCCTTTCAGCAGAGCTGATTAAAGGGCTCCGTATCGCAGGGTTACTTCATGATATCGGCAAGATATCCGTACCGGCGGAAATTCTCAGTAAACCCGGCAAGATAACAAAAGACGAAAGGAATATTATAAAAAATCATTGCCGGGTAGGCTATGACATCTTAAAGGGGATAGAATTCCCTTGGCCTATTGCCAAAATCGTTTTGCAGCATCATGAAAGGATGGATGGATCCGGGTATCCTTTAGGAATTCGAGGGGAAGAAATTCTTTTAGAAGCTAGAATCATAGCGGTCGCAGATGTGATTGAGGCCATGTCCTCTCATCGACCTTACCGAGCTGCACTCGGTTTAGATGAGGCTTTGGAAGAAATCCGTAAAAATCGAGGGATCTCATTTGATCCCGAGGTGGTGGATGCTTGCTTGGACCTTGCTGCCAAAGACAAATTGGAAATTGGGATTTCAAAAAATCCGTGAACCCTAAGCGGGTCAGGAAATTTTATCAGGAGAATCACACAGATCATAAAGGGGGCATGTGGAGCAAGCCGGCTTTCTCGCTTTGCATATGGCTCTTCCAAAGTAAATAAGCTGTAAACAAAAGTCATTCCACTCCTTTTTGGGAATGATTTTCATCAGATCGAACTCGATCTTTACCGGGTCATGGTTTTCTGTGAGACCAAGTCTTTTTGAAATCCTAGCCACATGGGTGTCCACAACAATTCCCGGAATACCGTAAGCAGCGCCAAGGACCACATTGGCGGTTTTGCGTCCTACCCCAGGAAGTTTAACCAGTTCATCCAATGTTTGCGGAACCTTACCTTTATATTTTTCTAAGAGACTTACAGAGCAGTTTCTGATATTCTTTGTCTTGTTGCGAAAATAACCTGTCGGTCGAATAAGTTCTTCAATGGTCTCATTGGATGTGCGGGCAAAATCATCGGGAGTTTTCAGTTTCCTAAACAAATCTTTTGTTACGCCGTTGACCTGTTTGTCAGTGCACTGAGCTGAGAGTATGGTTGCCACAAGCAGTTCAAAAGGGTTCCTGTAATGAAGCTGGGTCTTGACATCAGGATAAGTCATTTTTAGTATTTTACGTATCTTAGCCGTACGTTTTTTCTGTTGCACCATGATTGAAATTGTTTGATATTAGCGTCTTTTGGGATAGTTTTTGACAGGATAGACAAGATTTTCAGGATGTTTTTAATCCCATTTTCCTGATGAAAATGGGATAATAAGTTCCGCCTATATTTGTGCCATATGGCATAATCTTTAGGCGGAACTAAAATTAATCCAGTTAATCATGTCAATCCTGTCTAAAAAAATATCAGTTAGGAAGTTCTCGTTTATCATGAATTTATCAATAAAGAAAGTGCGAGCTTTGGGGCTTTGTTCGGGCGGTCTCGACAGCATGCTGTCGGCACTGGTTTTACGAAAGCAGGGAATAGAAGTTGAATGGATTACTTTCGAAACCCCGTTCTTTTCATCTGAAAAGGCCCGGCAGGCATCGAATCTCACAGGGATACCGTTATTTGTCAGAAATATAACCCGGGTTTATATGAAGATGCTTAAAAATCCTCCCTGCGGTTACGGAAAGTACATGAACCCTTGCATGGACTGCCATGCTTTAATGTTCAGACTGGCCGGCGCAATAATGAATGAAAATGGATTTGATTTTCTTTTCAGCGGCGAGGTCCTCGGACAGCGCCCCATGTCCCAGACCATGAATTCTCTCCGTTATGTGGAAAAACAATCCGGGTTTGATGGTTACATAGTGCGTCCTTTGAGTGCAAAAAGACTTCCTGTAACCATACCTGAAAAAGAGGGGCTGGTAAACAGAGAGCTTTTGCTGGACATTTCAGGAAGATCGCGAAAACCACAGATAAAACTTGCCGAAGAATATGGTGTTACAAGCTATCCTTCTCCTGCGGGCGGCTGCCTTCTCACAGACAAAGGCTATTCGTCCCGGCTAAAGGACCTTTTTGACCACCAGGATTCTTATATAGAAGAAGAATTTTATCTTTTAAAACATGGACGACATCTTCGCCTGAACAAAAACAATAAAATAATCGTCGGGCGAACCAAGAAGGATAATGAAAATATAATAAGATATTATAATCCATCTGTGGATACCATAATCAAAGTGAAAAATTTTCCAGGCCCCACAGTTCTTATGCCGCATGGAGGCAGCAAAGAAATTATGATTCTGGCGGCGTCAATATGTGCGGGCTACAGTAAGGCCCCGGATGACACACCTGTCGAAGTCGGAGCTGAAACCCCCAAAGGACATGAAATAATCAGGGTCATCGGTATACCGCCGGCAGATATCAGACATTTTCTCATATAGAGCCTTACTCGAATAAACCGAAGCCAAATAAGACCTAAAACCTGCATACAAATTTTAAAAGGATTAAATTAACTGGTTTGACGGCAAAAAGATCGGCAGAAAAATCGCTTTTACTTGACTTTTTATTAATTTTCTGTATTAATACTGAGAATTTAAAAAAATATAAATCGGCAGAAAAATCGGCAAAATGTTTAATCCGGCTCATAAAATGACCCCCCAGATGCCCGAAGCCAGCGGGGATCTTTCCGACCTTGCGCTGGACGTCTACCGCAAGTCCGCGTCCTTGAGCGGTCGGTTGCATCCGACCACCCGTAAAGCGCTGGTCGAGTTTTTACGGCTGACCAACAGCTATTATTCGAACCTAATTGAAGGTCATTACACCCACCCGGTCGACATCGAGCGAGCCATCAACGACAACTACGCAGCAGAACCGGCCGTCCGCAACCGGCAGATTGAGGCCCGGGTTCATGTCGAGGTGCAAAAAATCATCGAGACAAAAAGTGAAACCAGGAAAATCCGGGTTTGCACCTCTGACTTTATTTGCCTGATCCACCGGCTTTTTTACGAGCGACTTCCCAAAGAGCTTTGGATCGTCCAAAACGAAGAAACCGGCGAAGAGCAGGAAGTGGTACCCGGCCATTTTCGGCAAGCCACCGTCAAGGTCGGCCGGCACATTCCACCGGACCCGGAAGAGATTGCCGGGCTCATGGAAAGGTTTGTTGAGGTCTACGCTCCTGAATCTTACCGGGGAACTGACCGGCTGCTTGCTGCGGCCGCTTCTCATCACCGGCTTGCCTGGATACATCCGTTTTTGGACGGAAACGGCCGAGTGACCCGACTTTTTACCGGCTGCTATCTGGTCCATTCGGATATGGACGGTTACGGCCTTTGGACGATCAGTCGGGGATTTGCCCGGTATCGGAACAACTACGTTCAAAATCTGGCGAATGCCGATGCCCCCAGACAGGAGGATGTAAACGGCCGCGGGCACATGTCTCAGCGAGGCCTTAACCGGTTTTGCCGTTTTTTTCTGGAAACCTGCATGGATCAGATCACATTCATGGAAACCCTCTTGGATATCAACGGCATGTTGGACCGGCTTCGGGGCTACATCGAACTTCGGAACCAGAAGATGGTTCCCGGCGTTTTGCCGATCAAGTCCGAAGCGTTTTTCCTTCTGCGCAAGGCGTTTTTGGCCGGCGAGTTTGCCCGGGGCGAGGCAGCTCGTATTACCGGCCTTGGCGAAAGAACTGCCCGTCAGGTTTTGCGCCAGCTCACCGATGAAGGACTACTTGTGTCCGACACCCCGAAGGCCCCCGTTCGCCTGGCGTTTTCTGCAGCAACCTCCACGTATTGGTTTCCGGACCTGATTTCAGAATAGAATCCAATAGATATACCTCACTATTTCCCATTTTTTGCCAGTACAACATGTTGTGCTTCCTCAAAACTGATCCGTGCCAGCACTTGGAAGGACTGCCTCAAACAGTTGATTTTATGGCAACTTATGGCGAATTCATTTATTTGCCCTCAGTGGTTCTCGAAGAACTCTATTTTGGGTTTATGAAAGGCAGCAGGTAACAATTTAACGAGAAAAAACTGCAGCAATTTATCGGTCATTTAAGAGTAGAAATCATTAATGTGAATGCGGATGTTGCTAGAAAATACGCCATTATCCAAGCACCAAAAACTTAAAACCACACGGATCATCCGGCCAGTGTGCAAACGCGTTGTTAGAGCACACAACTAATTGTATCCGGAACTCATTTTATTCAATATTAATGAGTTCTGCATACGGAAATATTCATTACCTTCATAACCATACTTTATCAAACTAATATCATTGAAGATATCATTTTTTCTTAACGTCGTTTTTAGACAATATTTGATGAACTCATCGGGTTACGCCCCCTATTTCCTAACAACTTACGCTAACTCCCTGGATATCTGAGGCCAGTTAACTTTTTGTATTCACTTTTTTGGCGTTTTGGCTGAGAATCTTCTTCATTTCTTTTCCAGTCTGCAACATATTCATTAAGCGTATCGTTCCAGTCTATTAAACCATTTCTTATCCACATATTGATCATTCCGAGGGGTGATAAGCTGCCCTTAAAAGTTTTCGGAAATTCTTGATTTGCTAAATCCTTAATATCTCCATCACCCGTGGATATTCTTAGGCCAAAACTAAAAGCACATGAAGCAAACTTTCTGTCAACATGGCTTAAATCAAATAGTTTTCCTGTTTTTTTTGTTAGTTATATTGCTTTCTATCAGCAAGTTGATAGCTTCAAAATACTGATTTGCGTCGTGATTATTTATTATCTCACTATTTGGAATGCATCGGATTTTATCTTTCAATCTGCGGCGCCAGGGGTACTTATCTTTAAATTTTTGTTGTCTTATAATTTCCTTTCGAACTTCCTGTATTGTAAAGCAGCCATACTTTTTATCGGTCAACATATCAGGCGCAATCCGAATAACCATAAGAATGCTACATGTGTCACATAGGATCTTCATTAGAGATTTTCGCTGTAACTATTCCGTTTCAACTCATCAATTACTTGTTTTCCATCAAGCATGCTTTCCAAACCCAACCATTCGGCAGTTTTTCTTGGGGTTGCGTTTTCTATTTGATCTTTTAGAATTTCAACAAAGAGTGGGCTTAGTGCTTTTAACAAGGCCATATATTCGCGAATATCTTCAACATTGAATAGAATTTTTCCTATAGTGGAAAATTCCTTTTTTAAATTTGTATTTGCACCTCCAACATTAAGATCTAATTTGGGGTTTATTTTCTTAAGCTCCTTTGCAATTCCAAACAATGAATGACTATTCTCTTTAGCAAACTCTTTAAGTCGATTTATCTGAATATTAATCCTTCGGCCTATTATAGTGTTGTAAACTAATTGAACATAATCAGTAGGGAATTGAACATAATTAGCAACTAAGTCGCAGAACTCCTCCTCTATTGGGTCATCAATTGCATTTCCCTCTTCATCACGGATAGCATGAATTGTTTCATGGAAAAGGGGGAAAATAAGATCCAGAACATTCGTATTATTGTCTACGAACACCACACGGTGCTTATCGATTCTACAATAGAATGCATAATCTTTAACGCTACTTGGGAAATATCTGAAGATGGGTACAATGCTCAATAGAGACAAGAGGTGAAAAGTATGTTTGTAATCCATAGGCATATGGCCTTCAATACCGGATAACTTTCTTAATTTATTAGCTAAAGCTTTTGCATTTTTATCATCTCTGCGTGTTACCCTTAATACTTGGACAAGACCGGGGTCGGGGGCTTCAATAAACAGTTTTTCATATTGTTTGGCCATCTGGAACGCATCTTGTTCTGTTTTTTCTGTTACCTTTGCAACCCCCCTTTTCCTATGCATGGGCACTGAAATAATTCTGTGAGTTTCATCGTCAGAAAAAAAATATCCCGGGTTGATTCCCAAAATTCTACTTAGCTCTATTAAATGATCACCTTTCGGAACTTTTCCTTTTGCCCACGCTGTTACTGTCTGCCTTGATACTTTCAAAAGTTCGCTCAATTTTGTTAAAGTTATCTCTTTTTCCTTTGCCAGAGCTTTTAAATTGGCTCCTGACCAGGGCATAAATAGCCTCCTTTCATTTTTAAATCCAATATAATTAACCATTCTTGTCAATTATCGGAAAAATGTAATAGAATCTTTACAATTATTGTCGGATTTGTCAACAAAAATTTGATTATCCAAATATAATTAAAAATAGTTTTACATAGACTCTTTATTATTTTTGTGTTTTTGAATTATTAGGCACCCTTTTTCGAACATCTTTTGGAGCAAAAAACCCGGTGCCGAAGCAACCGAGTTCTGAATGAAATAGATAAAATTAGTTAACAATTGGTCAACACCTTGGAAAAAACAACCCTCTGTTTAACGGTTTGTTATGGGAATAAATGGAGAATTTAGGAATCATTAAGCATCCTGCATCAAGTTAGCCCTGAGTTGGCCGCAGGCAGCGGAAATATCCTGACCTTTGCTGTGACGAATAATAGCCGTATAATTGTTTTGATTTAGCACTTCCTTGAAGTTAAGAATTACAGATTCTTCAGGTCGGTTAAATGCGCTTCCTTCATATGCATTAAAGGGGATAAGATTTATTTTTGCTCGTATGGGGCTCAGCAACTTAACAAGACGCTTAGCATCTTCTAAAGAATCGTTTATTCCTTTTATGAGGACATATTCGAAAGTGATTCTGCGGCGGGGCATTAAAGGATATATGGCACATGCATCGAGCAGTTTTTCAATTGGATACTTTCGGTTTATCGGCATCAGCATGTTACGGGTCTTGTTATCTGTAGCATTTAAGGATATTGCCAGGTTAACCGTTGTTTCACGGCCCAGGCTAACAAGCTTTGGAACCAGCCCAGCCGTAGATATGGTCAGCCTTCGGCTTGAAAATCCAAGCCCGGAATGACTGTCAGTAATGGTATTAATGGCGCTGACCACGTTGCTGTAATTTGCCAGCGGTTCACCCATTCCCATGAGCACAATGTTGGTAAGATGATTTGAATCATCAAGACAATTTGAGACATCGCGTACCTGGGCAATGATTTCACCTCTTGTGAGATTTCGCACCAAGCCGCCTTCGGCGGTAAGGCAGAATTTGCATCCTTGTGCGCAGCCTATCTGGCTTGATATACAAAGTGTATAATAATCTTTTTCTGGAATCAGGACACTTTCAACATATTTTCCGTCATTGAGCTTAAAAAGATATTTTTTTGAACCATCTTGTGATGTCTCAGTGCGAGCATTCTCGAGTCGAGCGATAGAAAAATGGCGTGAAAGGAGTTTTCTGATTTCTTTTCCCAGATCGGTCATTATATCAAAAGTGTCTGCCTGGCGAAGATAGATCCACTTCAGAATCTGGACGGCACGATAAGGCTCAAACCCCTGGCTTTCGAGCCATAAAACAACCTGGTCATCTGAGAGTTCTTTAATATCCGGTTTTTTTGATGCAATTTTCATTTCAGTAAAAAATTTAATTATACATAAGTGTTACAAGACATCTTATTTGAACTTGACATAAAATCATTTTACTATTATTTTAAGGATTTTCAATAAAAACTTTATTGGTGTTACCATGTTTGATAATTTAAGCGACAAACTCAATGCTGTATTTAAACAGCTCAAGGGGCACGGCAAATTAACGGAAAAAAACATCGAGGAGGGATTAAGAGAAGTCAGGATGGCTCTCCTTGAGGCCGATGTCCATTTCAAAATTGTAAAAAAATTTATCGCTGATGTCAAGGAACGGTCTCTCGGGCAGGAAGTTATGGCGAGCCTGACGCCCGGCCAGCAGGTCATAAAAATAGTCGGCGAAGAACTGACTGAACTAATGGGGGGCCGTCTCGAAAACCTTGATCTTTCGGGTTCTTATCCTGTATCGGTAATGTTGGTTGGTCTACAGGGATCCGGTAAAACTACAACAGCCGGCAAACTTGCCGTTTTTTTGAGAAAAGAGGGGAGAAAGCCTTTCCTTGTTCCAGCGGATGTTTATCGTCCCGCTGCTATTGATCAGCTAAATAAGCTGGGTGAACAACTTGCCGTTCCAGTTTTTCCATCCAGCTTGGAAATGGATCCGGTTAAGATCTGCCAGGAAGCGAGAACAACAGCACACAGGGAAGGGTGTGATACGCTACTTGTAGATACTGCAGGGCGTCTACATATAGACGAGGAGTTAATGACCGAGCTTTGCCGTATCAAGGATGCGATAAAGCCTTCTGACATCCTGCTTGTGGCCGATGCCATGACAGGCCAGGACGCTGT
>Ga0070724_10001310_pt1 | contig 15113 bp, 13 predicted proteins | sample tdDd001_FD_67278 | JGI IMG/M metagenome (GOLD analysis project Ga0070724, IMG submission 67278) | Marine sediment microbial communities from the Atlantic coast under amendment with organic carbon and nitrate - tdDd00.1 | ecosystem: Environmental > Aquatic > Marine > Coastal > Sediment | place... | reverse complement strand
ATAGGGTTAACCTCAACAACGCCGGGAACCCGCATTAACTGTGGCCTGATAGTCCAGTCATGAACAGTGCGTAAATCCATTGGTGTGATGGGCGAACCATCTGCATGGGTGGCATCAGGTTCGGCATCAACGGTAAACATGAATATTTCACCCAAGCCCGTAGCAATAGGGCCAAGCTGGGGCTCCAATCCTGTCGGCAGTTCAGAACGGGCGGCGGATAATCGTTCATTCACCAACTGGCGAGCAAAGTATACATCCGTCTCGTCACTGAATATGGCGACTACCTGAGATAACCCATAGCGCGAGACAGAGCGGGTATAGGTCAGCCCCGGCAAGCCTGCTAGCGCCGTTTCCAAAGGAAATGTAACCCGTTGCTCTATCTCAAGCGGTGTATAACCGGCTGCTTCAGTGTTGATCATCACCTGTACATTAGTGATATCTGGCACCGCATCGATAGGCAGCTTAGTGAAATTCCACACCCCCAGTCCGGCAATCGCTAATACCATTACCAGTACGAGAAAACTTCGCTTTATCGAAAAGCGTAAAATCGACTCCAACATGTTTTACGCTCCTAGTGGTCGTGTGATGCGCCGGACTTTTCAATGTCGGCTTTTAAGATGTAACTGTTCTCGGTGACATACTCGGTGCCTGGATTTAATCCGCCGAGCACTTCAACCCATTCTCCGCCTTCACGCCCTAACTCCAGCATACGTACTTCATACTGTTCACCGACTTTGGCATAAACGACCGTAAAATCACGAAAGCCCTGTAAACCAACACGTTTAACCGCAAGCGGCACGTCAAAGGTCGCAACCTCAATTTGTGCCTGAACAAAGCTGCCTGTGGTTAATTCACTCTTTTCGTTAGGTAAGTTTACCCACACGATGCGAGCCTGATCATCCCGCACCTTTGGTTCGATAAACGAAATGGTGCCTTGGTAGTTTTTATCCACACCTTCAACCTGTAAGTTCACTACTGATCCTATGTGGACTCTTTGATAGTCACTTGGATACACAGCCAGCTTGGCAATGTATTGGCTGCTATTTGTTATGCTCAGTAAGGTGCGGCTGGCAGTTTGTTCTCCCGCATTCGCAAACTGCTCTGTGATCACGCCATCCGACGGCGCTTTAACTTGATAAGGCTTTAGGCTCTCATTACTTTCTACCGTTAACAGCGTTTGCCCTTTCTTCACCTCTTCACCGAAACCCACATGCAATTTGGTAATTTCCCCATCAAATCGAGCCGAAACAGAACGTTGCGCCCCCACAGGCAGTGCCAATGTGCCGTAGGCAGGGATAGTTTGATGCAGGGTCGCAGGTCCTGCGATAGCCGTTTGAATATCCATTGCCTCTGCCACAGCTTGCTCAATAATGGTACGCCCTTCGAAGTTGTCATATTGCCAGCGGTAGGATTTACCCTGATGCTTAGCTTCGATGGTGACCACAAAAGAATGGGGTTCATAGATTTCCATGTCACCGCGCAGGAAATCACCTTGAACATAGAAATTAATGTCATCAACAACATTACCCAAGCGGGTCAATTTAACGTTCAAATCTACCGACTTTGGATCGATAGGTTGGCCTTCTTTGGTGAGCCAAACACGAAATTCAGGAGGAACGCCCGTTTCGAAAATTGATAACTCCAAAGCGAAATCACCATCACGTAACATACGTCCCCGATGCGGGCCTTTTTCTGGTTCGGCCTGTTCAGCGGCAGTTGCAGATGATGCCGTTACGGGTAGGCTGATTAAGCCTAAGCTGAGATTCATTAACATCGCCAAACTCAATGACGAAAGGGTTTTATTGTTTTTCATAATGTGTCTCACTGAGATAGGGATGTACCGGTCAGGCGTTGAATTTCAATATGCTGTAAATGGAGGCTTTCAAACGCTTCAAGCAACTGGATTTGTGCGCTGAGTAATTCCCGGCGCACGCCGCTGTATTGGTTGTAACTGAGTTGACCTCTTTCAAAAGCATTATTCGCTTCAGATAAGGCCGTTTCTAATGTGGGCATAATGTTTGTTTGTACAGTTTGTATCACGTGCTGTGAATGTGTCATCTCCTGTAGCAACACATAGAGCTGGGCGTCCAACGATTGCATTAAGGCACTTTGTTCGCTTGCCAACACGTCCTGCTCAGCTTGCAGAGCCGCAATCGTTCCTGCGTTGCGGTTGCTATCGCCCCAAGGAATGGAAATCCCGGCAACCAAACCAAAGTCGTCCGTCGATTCGTAGCGGCGTAACCCTGCGGTAAGCTGCCACTGGGGTTTAGCTTCTATTCTTGCCAGCTCCATTTGAGACTGGGCGATACGTTGGGCGCTAACATACAGTTGTAAGCGGGGGTTTTGCTTAAGCAGCGCCAGCTGGCTCTCAACCGGTGGAATAGGGGGGATGTTGAGCAAATTACCGTTAAGTACGTAGTTATGGACAGGTTTACCCCACAGAGAGGCTAATTGATAATTACTGGCTTTTAGTTCGTGTTCCACGTCTTCTACAGCCAACTCTCTGCGTATCAACTCCGCTTTTGCCAGTTGTACTTCGACACTTGAACTCTTACCTGCTCTCACTCGCCTAGCTATAGCTTCTACCACTTCTTCTGCCTGGGTTGCAGCTATCTGATTGAGCTTGAGGCGCTCTTGTTTCACTAAAACATCGATATAATGCTTAGCTACCAATGCGGATAAATCGAGAGCTTTAATTTGCTTTTCAAGCATCAGGGTTGCGGCTTCGCTTTTCGCAGCATTTACTCGGCTATCGATTTGCGCTTGTTGTAACAACCACGAGTAGGTCAAAGTGGTTTGCATGCTTTTTAGCGCGCTATGCTCCCCCGTGCCCATCGCATCTTCAACCATCAATCCAATTTGTGGACGTTCTCCGACACCTGCTTGGTGAATACGTCCTTGAAACGCCTGCTCTCGTGACACGAGAGCCTTCAACTCTGGGTGAACATTCAGGGTCATCATAACTGCATCAGGTAGGCTGATAATTTGAGGGGATTGCTCTGATACAGCTGTCGCTGAAAAGAACAAACCAACTCCTGCAAGCATAAAATAAAACCGATAGCCAATCGGTTTTTTGGCTCTACATTTACAAAGAATGTCTCTCATTCCCAGTCCTTAATTAATGGGTGAAAAAGGTTTCGATTATATGGTGGAGACTATCAACCGTAGAGGCGGTTAATAGAGGTGCGCAGGCAAATAAAATGAGTGCAAATCCCACTGCTAGTCGGGATGGTGATGTCACCGGGTTAATGAGGCATTGCACGCGCACAGTGGTTTGGTCATTGCCAAAGTAGCTTGTTTGCAAGCCATCGCAGCAGTTGTTTTGCATAGAGTCTATGCTTCGCTGCATACGCGCGACATTGATTAGGGTTTGAGCAACATCTAGGTTGTCATATTTCTTGGTCACTGCACTATCAGCTACCTGCTCAGTCAATAACGTAAATTGTTGTATCAGTTTTCGCTTAACAGTAGCGGGAAAAAAAACCGCAAATGTTGCAAAAGCAACTTTGAGTAAAGGATCGCGCGATTCAACATGCGCTATTTCATGGCAGATGATTATATCTAACTCGTGCTTATTAACCCGCTCTTCAAGCGCGGTAGTGACATAGATTTTTGGAGAAAGTAACCCAGTGGTAAAGGCTCCTGATATTGATAGAGGCAGTGAATAATAACCCTGCTTACCGTTGGTTTGCTTGAATTTAATATCAGATAAGCCTATCAAATCTGCAATTGCTGATGATTGTTTTCTACGAATATAAACAGTGTTTGTCATTGACCAAAGCAAATACGCAGAGGCCGAGAATAAGGTAACTGCATGCCAACTGGTGAAACTAAAAAGATCTACGTGGTGCCAGTGAGCAAAGTCGTTTAGCCAAGCTACCGGGGAGATGTCTTGCTGCCTCGGCCAGAAAAAACCTATGCAACTGATTGCGATCCACCACGGCGCAGTTACTAATGACCACAAGATGACTTTGCGAATCCCAAAGGTGAATAGTGCTATTCGGTGAAGAGGGAATGGTGATATAACGGCAATAAAAACCACACTTATAGCAAATGCCAGCACAGCAATGCTTAATAAATTCAGTGTTATTGCCAGATTTCCCACCAACATGTTAGTTAGTTCCCTTTGCGCAACTTGCGTTGTTGTTCTATCAACTGTTCCAGCTTATCGAGCTGGGCATCATCAAGATTTGCTGAAGCTGAACTAAATGCTGCAATTAAGCTATGCTCACCGTCTTCAACAAAGTCGCTGGTTACATTGGTAATGAGCGTCGCTATCAGTGCTTCTCTGTCTACTTTTGCCCGATAACAGTAAGCATGCCCCTGTTTAGTTCGGCTTAACAAACCCTTTTTAAACAGACGATCTAGCGTACTCTGTATAGTATTAAGTGAGTTTCCACGAGACAATCCAAGCACCGCATGTACTTGTTTTGCGTCAGCTTCAGTCGTGTTCCACAGGTAATGTAGTACCTGTTTTTCTAATTCACCTAACTGCATACCACTTCTCTTTTTCAACATTGCGAACTATAGTGACAGAATAAAAACCGACAGGCAATCGGTTTTTGTTCATTCGGACAAAATAATGGGTTGGATAATCGTAAAATATTTAGTGACTGCTGTGGTCGTTGTAGCTGCAACTGAAATTGCGAAGCGCAGTGATAAGCTTGGTGCATTGATAGTCGCACTTCCAATAGTGACCATTCTGGCAATGATTTGGCTATACGTTGAAAAACAACCGGTTGAAAAGATAGCGAACCATGCTTGGTATACTTTCTGGTACGTAGTTCCTACATTACCAATGTTCTTGATATTTCCCTCACTTCTTTTCCGCTTTGGATTCTGGTTCTCATTAGTGATAAGTGGGGTGATAACGTTGGCTTGCTTTTGGTTGTTTGCTCTTTTTATCAAACCATTTGGAATCAATTTAATTCCTTAAATTTCTAAGTTAATCAGGGCTGAGCGAGCTTTGGGAAGTTCTAAATATGCAAAGTAGGTAAATAGCTAGATTAAAAGTAAGATGCACAAAACATAGTAGGCCACAGACGGAGCCTATACTCCCATTTGTCACTTCATCGATAAACCCTCTCCATCCGTCTTACTTTGCTATGCAGCGCCGTTGTAAAACAGGAAGTAAGATTATACTTATGAGTAATTACACGGTTAAAACATTGCGAGGCAACATGGCGATACCTTATTCACTGCTAGATCTAGCGCCGATATCGGAAGGGTTTGGTGTAAAAGACGCGCTGAATAATTCAAAGCTAATGGCTATGGAAGCAGAGCGCAGTGGCTATGAGCGCGTGTGGTTGGCTGAACACCACGGTATGCATGGCGTAGCCAGTTCCGCCACCTCGGTAGTGTTAGCGCACATTGCTAACGCCACCTCTACGATTAAAGTTGGTGCGGGCGGTATTATGCTGCCTAATCATGCACCTTTGGTCATTGCTGAACAATTTGGCACATTGGCTGAATTATTCCCTAATCGCATTGAGCTCGGTCTTGGTCGTGCACCAGGCACGGATATGGCGACTGCAAGGGCGCTTCGTCGTAATTTACAAAGCGATGTAGACAGTTATCCAGAAGATATTCGAGAACTTCAGCATTACTTGGGTACACCGCAAGAGGGTCAGCCAATTATTGCAGTACCTGGGGCAAATACTCATGTGCCACTGTGGTTGCTGGGCTCTAGCTTGTACAGCGCCCAAGTGGCGGCAAAAATGGGGCTGCCATATTCGTTCGCTTCGCACTTTGCGCCCGATGCACTGTTCGACGCGCTTCATGTTTATCGCAATATGTTCAAACCCTCATCGCAATTGTCAGCGCCGAAAGCGATGGCGGGTGTAATGGTGGTGATTGCCGAAACCGACGAAGAAGCCAAGTATTTGTTCACTTCGGTTCAGCAACAATTTATGAACATGCGCCGTGGACTAAATAAACCTTTCGCCAAGCCTATGCGTAACTTTGATGAGTATTGCACCGCGACAGATGAAGCAATGCTATCGAATGTGCTTAGGTATGCGCTGGTGGGCTCCAAAGAAACAGTGCTGAACAAGTTGCATCATTTTGTTGAAGCAACAGGCATTGATGAAATTGTCGTGTCGATGCCAATTTATGATATTGAGGCGCGCTTATTCAGCGTCAATGCATTTGCAGAAATCGCCTCTTAGACTGCAGGAGGTTATTACCTGTGTTGACTATATGGTTATAACTTCCTCTATGAATGCCCATCGAATAACTTTATGATACGTCCATATGTGCGTATTTTCAGTTAGTTGTGGTAGGACTACATTCATGACAAAGGTCTGGTTTTCCTTATGCTTTGCCTTCTTTTCGCTAGTGTCGGAGGTAAGCGCTGCGTCTGAGAAAGAAGCTTTAGACCTTATTATTCTTGAAACGCTGCCCGTTCCGGTGGTTGCCGAGTCTCGTGCTGAGTTCGAAAAAGAGCTAGTACGAATTATGCCGGAATACGAGATAAACGTGACCACGTACAACGCAGAAGGTTCTGAAGTCCGCGCCAAGGAGATCCTTGCCGAACTTGCGCAGAACCCTGCTCCTGACCTGATCGTATCCGTGGCCACACTCGCCACACGTGCGCTAAACGCGTCAGAAGAATTTCTCGATACACCCAAGCTTTTTATGGTGGTTTCTGCTCCCGTGGAGGAGGGAATTGTGCCTGCTATCGGCGCAGTGAGTGAGCGTAATATGACGGGCGAGTCACACGTGCTAGACGCAAAGGTAAAGCTAGATATGTTAGAGGGCGTGCTCAGAGCTTCTAAACCCTCTTCTCCCTTTACTATTGGGCTAGTCCACTCTACGTACCCATCTTCTAGCAACTTGGTGAATCAATTGCTGGCGCTTAATGATGACTATGAGAATATCAACCTCGTCGCTGTCAGTACGCCCTATTTAGAAGGCGATGACGGTCTGCTTGAAATGACTGACAGTATTATTAGTAGCTTGCAGCAAAAAGCAGGTGAATTGGATGGTTACTGGCTTTCATCAGGCCCGCTAGCTGAATCAAAAGGCTTAGTCACGAAAGTAAAAGAAAAAACCGGCTTACTCCCTTTATTTGCGGAAAGCATTTCTTCGGTGAAAGAAGGAGCGCTTCTTGGCGTTGTGTCTGAGCCTGCAAGTATCGGAAAATCAGCAGCACGGAAGGCAAAACTCATTCTTGAGAAAAAATCGGCGAGAGACATTCCCGTCGATAAGATGGATACGTACACTGTAGCGGTTAATGTATCAACGGCAATAAAACTACAGTTGCCCATCCCTTCAAGTTATCTGAAGTTATCTAAAAAACATGTGTATCAATAAGGCCTGATTAGAAGTAAGTATGCGGATTAAAACGAAACTGCTGGTTATATACATTCCAATATTACTTATTGGAATGACGCTCACAGGATATTGGGCTTATTTAACAGCGTACGATTCAGTGCGCGAGAGGGAATATCAGCTTCTTACTCAAACGCTTACTCTAAATGTTTTAGAAATTATCGACGAACGGCGAGAGCTGCTTATTGAATCAGGTCTAGAGAATGTGCCGGTGTTTCGCGAGGCTTATCAAAAGGAAGTGTTTGAAGAGTTAAAGTCGTTACAGCAAGCCACTGAACGTCACTTTGCTATAAGTGATAAAAGTACTGATACGGTCGTGTTTAGTACAATGGAACATACGCTTGTGCCCAGTGCAGAGAATGCAACGATAGCGACGATTGCCCGTAGGCAGGTGGCGTTTGGTGAGTCAACCATCAATGACGCTGACGTGTTATTTGCGTGTTCTGAATTTGCACCGTGGAATTGGAAAGTCACCGTTTTACAACCCGCAGATTCATTGCAGTCGTCGTTATCTACTATTGCTTGGCTAACGTCGTTAGTGACGCTGTTCGCAGTCGTTATCGTTAGCTTATTAATGGGAAGAGTTACGCAAGTATTCGTTGTATCTCCTATCGAAAAAATAAAATCTGCAGCGAGCCGTATTGCCGTTGATCACAAGAAGGTCAACATCGATTTACAGCAAAATGATGAACTAGGGAGTTTGGCGCGAGATGTAGAGGCAATGTCTGGCGAAATCGAGCAATATGTTGACGAAGCGCAACAGGCCAACCGGGCAAAAACAGATTTCCTCGCGGTTATGAGCCACGAAATTCGTACCCCGCTAAACGGCATCCAGGGGCTAGCAACGCTACTTCTTGATACACCGCTATCAGATAAGCAGCACCAGTACGCCAGTGATTTGAAGTCATCGGCGTCTATCCTAGCTACCGTCATTAACGACGTTCTGGACCTCTCAAAAATTGAATCGGGTATGACAGAGGTCGATGTAACAGAGTTTGACCTCGACGCTATGCTAAACGACCTCATTACGTTGCTGGGCACGAATGCCAGCGCCAACAGTACCCGGTTGATCTACAGCAGTAAGAACATGGAGTCTGTGGCTGTAATCAGTGACATTACTAAGCTTCGTCAAATCATTATCAACTTGGTCAGCAACGCCATTAAATTTACTCACAAAGGAACAGTGAGTATCACTGCCAAACTTAAGCAGCCATCAACAGACACTGTGAGTGATAACCGTTTGGTGATTGCAGTTAAAGATACCGGCATTGGTATTGAACCAGACAGGCTTGAGCATATTTTTGATAAATTTACTCAATCCGATTCGTCTATAACGCGAAAGTATGGCGGTACGGGATTGGGCTTGGCGATTGCTAAGCAGCTAGCCCAGATACTAGGCGGCGACATTAAAGTAGTAAGTAAAGTAGGGGAAGGCTCATGCTTTACGGTTACCGCCAACGTGCAGTCGCGACGCAAGGTGGAGTCGGCAGCTGATTCAGATTCCGCCCGACAAGCGGAGCGCGCTAGTTTGCCCGCGGGTATTAAAGTTCTATTGGCAGAAGATAATGCGATTAACGCCGTCGTCGCGCAGGCGCTTTTAGAGCAGCTCAACTGTGATGTTGAGCACGTGGATAATGGGTTAAAAGCCGCCGCGCGAGTTGAAGAAGGTGGAATTGATGTTGTCTTCATGGATGTACACATGCCGGTAATGGATGGTATTGAAGCAACGAAGCGCATACGCAAACTAGAAGGGGAGCTTAGTAAGACCCCTGTCATAGGGCTTACCGCAGAAGCGTTTAAAGAGCGTCACATATCCTTCAAGGAAGCAGGTATGGACGACATTGTCACTAAGCCAGTTACCGTTGAAGCGTTACAAGAAAGTTTGCTAAAACTGGCGCTTAGCCAAGATGTCACTGATAATAGTTAAAGCAAAGCAGCTTCAGTGAGCTGAAGTTGAAATAACCGGTGTTTACTTCCATCACTGGCGTTTCTTCAAATGGTAAACGGTAATTTATTGCTTAAGGTGGCGTGTGCAAATCAATAAACCCAGCGAGTTACTTCGGCTGCGAATAGCGCTGATCATTGGTGCAGTACTCGTGCTTGCCTTTATGGCCGCCGACTTAATGTTAATACCTCATAGTATGTATGAGCTGTATGTATTTGACCGCTTACTTCTTCAGCTTCCCATTGTACTTGTCGTGGTTGTCCTTTCCTTCTGGCGCAAGTTTATTCAATATCGAGCATGCACCTTCGCCGCTTTACTCATCGCTCTTACTTACAGTAACTACTGGCTGATATGGGTTTGCTGGGAAGAACACAACTTCATTTTCCCTTATGAAGGTACCATCTTATATGCCTTTTATTGTGTCTTTGCGCTGGGTATCACGTTTAAATTAGCGCTTGCCGCCAATGTCATCAACATATTGGGTTTCTTTGGTTTAATGTGGGTTGCGCCGGTGTACGGTGACAGAGTGCCAATTTCAATGGCATTTGTTTTAGGGTCTTTATTTATCTGTGTTTATGCGCGTTATCGACTAGACCGCAGCGTGTACATGATTAAAGAAACTAACGACAGACTACTTAAGCTTAGCAAGTACGACCCATTATCTGATTTATTAAATCGACGCGCCCTTAGGGAACAAAGTGAAAAGCTGTTGGCATTCAGCAAGCGTCACAAGGTGTCGATGGCGGTAATGATGCTCGATTTGGATGACTTCAAAAAATATAACGACAGTTTTGGTCATCAGCAGGGTGATGAAGCAATAAAAGTGCAAGCCCGCATTATGATGCAGGTGTTTAAACGCGAAACAGATATATTAGGTCGATACGGCGGCGAAGAATTTATTGTTGTATTGAGCGACATTGAGCAGTCCCAAGTAGAAAAGCACTGTGATGCACTGTTAGACAAGTGGAAAGAGGCGGCTTTAGAACATGCGCAAGAGGCGAAACACCCGCTAATGAGTTGTTCAATTGGTGTGGTATTCGCGAATTCGGTCGATGAAATGACCATAGATTGTCTTATCGACGAGGCCGACAAAGCGCTTTATGACGCCAAGGAAAAGGGTAAAGCGCAATATGTATTAGTAGAGGCGCAGTGTACAAGCTAACACTGCGCCTCATTCTGATAGATTTAGAGCTTTATTAGCATCTTTCCGGTGTTCTTGCCTTCAAACAACATATTTAAGGCTTTTTCAGCGTTCTCCAAACCTTCTACCGTATGTGCGCGGTATTTAATTTTGCCTTGTTGAACATAAGGTGAAAGTTTTTGTAACAGCTTAGGAATTTCACCCCAGTGATCCGGCATAGCGAAGCCACGAATGTTTATGCGCTTTTTAATCAGTGGGATCCAGTTCGGGCCCGGTGACGGCGTTTCTGACTGGTAGTCGGCAATCATTCCACACACCACAATACGACCATGGGCATTCATTCTATTAAAAATGTGCTGCTGAATAGGACCGCCCGTATTTTCAAAGAAGATGTCTATTTTGTTTGGTGTAAGCGCCGCCAACTTTTCTTCTAAATTATCGGTTTTGTAATTTATGGCACCGTCAAACCCAAGTTCGTTTACAATCCAGTCGGCTTTTTCGTCGCTACCTACGACCCCAATTACGCGAAGGCCGTCTGCTTTCGCAAGTTGCCCCACAATGGAACCTACCGAGCCTGCTGCGCCCGTAACAATAAGCGTTTCACCTGCTTTTGGGTCGCCAAAATTGTACAAACCCGTTGTGGCTGTCAGTCCTGGTAGTGCGAAAACGCACAGAGCCATTTCTTCGGTAATACCAGGCTGAAGTTTGTTAAACCCAGTGCCATCACTTAGCACATATTCACTCCAGCCGGTCATACCCATCACTTTGTCGCCAACTGAAAAGTTAGGGTTGTTCGACTCCACCACTTCGCCCACACCGCTTGAGCGCATCACATCCCCAAGCTCGACAGGTGGGATGTAGCTTTCTCTGTCTTCGCTCATCCACCCCAGCATGGCAGGGTCTAAAGACATATAGGTTTGTTTTATTAAAATTTGCCCATCTTTAGGCGTAGGAATTTCAAGCTCTTTGCTTTCAAAAAGGTGCGGACCAATTTTTCTATCATGGGGACGCTTAACAAGCGTAATAGCTTTGTATGTTGACATGGTATCCTCCGGCAACAATTAAATGTGAACGGCGTTTTTCGAACGGAGCAGCGCGTTGTTTAACACAGTCGCGTCCAAACCTTGAAAAGAGGGTGGGGTTTATGGGCATAAACACAACCTCTAACGCTGACTGTTTATAAATTTGAGTGAAACGTTTTCACATTTCCAATAGTTGTTAGTGATAGTCAATTAAAATATCGTTAACAATATTGAGATCTTCCATTAACTGTGCATTATCAATTTTGCTTATAAATGCATCGAAGTTGTCGCTATAATTGTAAAAAATGCGATAAAAGTGCGTAAATGGCGTTTACTTGCATTGAACAAAAGTACTCAGATCCGTAGAATGCGCGGCGCAATTTTCCCCTATTACAATGAGTATTTTATGAAGCAACAGTTTTCTTTACGTGCCTCAGTTTGCTTAGCGCTTGCTACCTTAGCCTCTTCTTCTGCGCTGGCAGCTGGTTTCCAAGTTAATGAACACAGTGCAAACGGCCTGGGCCGCGCTATGGCTGGTCAAGCAGCTAAGCCAGAGAATGCCTCTATTCTGGCGACTAACCCAGCAGCAATTGGTGTATTTAAAGAAGCTGAGTTCAGTGCGTCAGTAAGTTTTATCGATCCTAACGTCGACATTGATGGTGATGTTAGCTTTGCATTAGGCGAAAGCCCAGTTGGCCAGCCTATGCCAGCGGCAGAAGACAACATTGCTGATACTGCTTTTGTTCCAGGGTTCTTTTATGTAAGCCCAATTAATGAAAAGCTATCTGCTGGCGTGGGTGTATTTACAACCTATGGTCTTCGTTCAGATTACTCTGATGATTTCGGCGCGCTGCACTTTGCTGACACGGCTGAAGTGAAAACGGTAACTCTTAACCCAGCTGTTTCTTACAAAGTAAATAAACAGCTTATGGTTGGTTTTGGCTTGAACATTACTTATGCAGAAGCTGAAATTGGCTCTGGTGTATCAAACACTCTTGCAGGTACGGTTGCTGCCCTAGCGCCAACAGCAGAAGCTTTAGGTATTACTTTACCTACCCTTACTCCTGGCAACTCACTGTTTAGCATGGAAGGCGACGACATAGGCTATGGTTGGAACGCAGGTATTTTCTGGCAGCCAACTGATATGACTAATGTTGCGCTTTCATACCGCGCGGAAACGAAACTAGAGCTGGAAGGCGCAGTATCTTCACAGACGCCTGTGTTTCCTATCAACTTAAATCAGCCTGGTAGCCTAGATTTGAATCTTGCAGCCATTACAGAGCTAGCGGTTGATCAGAAAATTGATAACCAGTGGTCAGTGCAAGCAAGTGTTACCTTCACTGACTGGAGCACGTTTGAGAAGCTTGAAGCTAACCTAGAAGACGGTATCGATTTCCTAATTAAAGAAGAGAATTTCGATGACTCTTGGAGAGCGGCACTTGGTGTAACTTACATCCTAAATGACGAAATCACTCTACGCGCTGGCTATGCGTATGACGATGGTGTGGTATCTGTAGAGAATCGTTCACTAAGTATCCCTGATACGGATCGCCACTGGTTCTCTGGTGGTATGACTTACACATTGAGCAAAGACACATCAATTGATGTAGCGTATGTATTCATTGATGGACGTGAAGCGAATATCAACAAAGACAGAACTATTCTAAGAAATGTTCTGCCAGGTACTGATTTCACAACTAACTTCACTGGTACTCAGTCAGCTACTGCGCACATTCTAAGTGTTCAAATGAACACTCGCTTCTAAAAATAAAGAAGCCAAGGCAAATAAGAAAGGCAGCGTATTTACGCTGCCTTTTTATTTTCGATGGAACTCTTGCGCAATATTTTACGGTTAAATTTGCGCGAACAAATCTTGCAAACAGGTAATTGCTGCACTGATTTTGGCTGGCATTAGCTCGCGCTTTGGGGTTACCGCATATACCGTGTAATCAGGTAGTTGCCAGTCGGTAAAGAGCTGTTTCATTTCACCAGACTTTAATAGATGTCTCACTTCAGGCTCCGGTAGTACAGCGTAGCCAACACTATCTTGGGTAAGCTTAATGAGCGTCTGCATAGAGTTGACGTCAATGCGTTGAGTATCCAGTTCATACTCGCCCCCGTCTGCATGTTTCATCACATAGTCGTCGATATGCCTGTGAGCAATGTATGCATGTGCACTAAGTGCGTCAGGTGAAGTAAGCGTTTCGCTAGCAAGTGGATGGTCTGCAGAGACACACAAAATACGCTTCCACGTTGCAAGTACTAAGCTGTTGAAGTTGGTATCAGAAACCGGGGCGAAACAAAGAACAAGATCTGCACTAGAAGCGATAATGTCTTTAGGCTCGTCAGTCACGGTTAAAGAAATTGTTATTTTAGGAAATTCTTCACAAAGCTTTTTCAGCGGTTCGCTTAACAGTCCTCCGCCAAACCCCTCAGGTGCGATGATATTTATTTTACCGGTGGGATCGTCCTGTAGACTTTCAATTTTCTGCTGGGCGAGTTCTGCTGTTTGCAGCATTTGCTTACTGGTTTCGTAGTAGATGCGGCCTGCTTCCGTAAGGCTCAAGCTTCGGGTGTTTCGATTAAAAAGGCTAAGGCCGATATCATGCTCTAGCTTTCTTAACTGCTGGCTAATAGCTGAGACAGTCATATGAAGCTCTCGGGCGGCTACACTCATGCTGCCGCTATCAGTTACTGCAACAAAAACCTGAAGAGAGCGAAGTAATTTAGTGTTCATGGCGCTTGGTTAATCCTTTTTATTGGCCGCAGTATTTTGACTGTTCATTTGTAGCAAATTAACGACGGAAATGGTCGAATTCTACCGTATTTTAACGTTGATGAACGCTTTTGAAGCGGGTCTTTACGCAATGCTTACATTAGAAATGTTATGCAGCCCCATTGCATTAGTAGCTAAAAGTAACAAGAGAGTTCACCTTGTTTTAAAGATGTTTTCTTTCTGTTTTTAAATAGTAAATTATTGAAATGCAGCGTTTCTTTATTTGATTAAAGTGCTAGTTTAATTATTCACTAACTATGCAGCTGAGGATCGCGAATGAAACGATTTACTTTGATGATTATCGTTCTGCTCTCCACGTCGTGGGTGGGCGGATGTGCTTCTACCCAAACGTCCGTTAACTCCTCATATGGACCCGCCGCGTTCTCACAACCGGCATTTACTGCAGTCACCGTGGCGTATGCACCAGAAATGCAGGGTATTCTTAATCGTATTGAACAAGACCCCAATGCATCCATTCATACCACAACAACAATTAAGGGCGTTACATATCGCATTGGTACCTATCACGACGAGCCAATATTGATATTTGCTACCGGAATGAGTATTGCCAACGCTGCAATGACGATGCAGATGGCGCTTGATTACTTTCCGGTTAAGCAGGTGGTTTACATGGGGATTGCGGGAGCGGTTAACCCAAAATGGCAACCGGGTGACGTAATTGTTCCCGCGCGTTGGTATTATCATGACGAAAGCGTGTATACCAATGAAGACCCAAATGCGCCGGGCGAATACATACTTCCTGAATATTATGCAAAGTTCATCGAAGAGCAAGATGAACGGCGCGCTGAAGATCCTCACACACCAAAATATAAGCCCTTTCACTTCATTCATCCTGACGAAGTGCTTATTGTGAAAGAGGGGATGGATACACCACAA
>Ga0070724_10001309_pt1 | contig 15126 bp, 7 predicted proteins | sample tdDd001_FD_67278 | JGI IMG/M metagenome (GOLD analysis project Ga0070724, IMG submission 67278) | Marine sediment microbial communities from the Atlantic coast under amendment with organic carbon and nitrate - tdDd00.1 | ecosystem: Environmental > Aquatic > Marine > Coastal > Sediment | place... | reverse complement strand
TCGGTCAGGTATTCTCCCTTTGAACCATTTTCCAAACCTTCAATAGGCTTTTTCTTACCCGTAGCTTTCCCAACATTGTAAGGATAAAAATAGGAAATGGGCGAACCGGCATGTCCCCCGGCAATATTCACATCAAAACCCACATCCTCAGGAAAGGTCCCTGAAGTTGCCAGATGCCACTTCCCTGCAAAAAAAGTTGAGTAGCCTCCCTCTTTCATGGCATCTGCCAGGGTCACCTCCTCTGGTTTTAGTTTCCCTTCATCACCGGGGCGTAATTTTCCCTCTCCGGGACCAGGCATTTGTGCTCGCGCAGGGTATTTCCCGGTAATAAGTGAATAGCGCGAAGGCACACAGCGAGGGTGACTGGCATAGGCATTGGTGAATTTCACCCCCTGACTGGCCAGCTAATCAATATTAGGAGTCTCATAGAATTTAGAGCCCTGGTAGCCGGCATCCATCCAGCCCATGTCATCTACCAGAAAAAACAAGACATTAGGTTTTGACTCTTTGGTCTCTGCAACACAAGACTGGTGTAAGCCCAATCCGACAATTCCGCTTAATAATATGTTTCTATAATTCATGAATAATGCTATTTCACTTTGACTGCAAAAACAGTCTTTCGTTTAATTTTAATTCTTCTTTTAAGACAAAATATTTTTAAAATCTACTCTCGATTTTGAAAATACTAATGCCCATATTTTTTCACCGTACTTTTGCTTGCTTTTTGTTTCATATTGGCATTTACATCCTTCCGCCATTGGTAAATCAGATCAAGCATTTCTTTTTTCTTTTCAGGCATTTGATCAGCAAGATTCACCTCCTCTTTTATGTCTAGCTCTAAATTGTAGAGTACTACAGTATCCCTATGGTAGAAATCAATTAGTTTGAATTTTCCTTTTCTTACTGCTGTACAGTTATAGTCACCGGTTCGTAAAGGTCTGGCTAAAGAATTGTGCCAATAAATGGCCCGCTCCTCATTGGGATTATCTTTCCCCTGGATGGCCCATAGGAAACTTTCACCATCCAGATGATCATTAGGGCGCAAGTCTGCTCCGGCAACTTCAAGAAGTGTTGGGAAAAAGTCGGTGCCGGTAATAATAGCATCTGAAGCAGAACCCGCTTTTGTTATCCCATCCCAACGAACAATCAATGGAACTCTTACCCCGCCTTCATACAAATGGCCCTTTCCGGCCCGTAATGGGTAGTTTGAAGTAGCAAGAGGCCTTTTTTCAGTCCCAGTATTGGAAAGCCCTCCATTATCAGAATAGAAAATGATTAGGGTATTCTCTAATTGATCCAGGTCTTCCAGAGTTTTAATGATTCGGCCAAGGCTTTCATCTACACTATACAACATGGCAGCATATTTTGCATTATCCTGCCTCATTTTTGTGTAGCCATGACTTTCCTTGATGTATTCCGGAGTGTCGAAATGGATGCTATCAATTTTCTTTGAGAATTTCTCAACGAATTCCTTTTTGGCGTGGAAGGGCTCATGCACACCATAGTGCGAGAGAAATGCAAAAAAGGGTTGAGTGTGGTGTTTACGAGTATGCTCTCTTAAATATTTTATGGTTTCATCCGTTAAACGATCTGTAAGGTATTCACCTTCCAGCCCATCCTCTAGCCCCAGAATGGGAATTTTAAACTGATGGTGAGGTGGTGAATTATAGGGATAATGATAGGAAATAGGAGCCCCTGCGTGTCCTCCGGCAATATTATAATCAAATCCCTGATTCTTCGGCATGCTTTTGCCTCCCATGGACAAATGCCACTTTCCGGCAAAAAATGTGGAATAACCAGCTTCCTTCAAACCTTCTGCAAGTGTTACTTCCTCAAGCTTCATTTTACCCGGGCCGGGACGGTTTATGCGGGCAGGATATTTTCCGGTCATTATGGAATATCGGGAGGGTACACAACGGGGATGACTCACATAGGCATTTGTAAATTTCACACCCTTACTGGCTAGCTTATCCATATTGGGTGTTTCGTATACTTGGGAGCCCTGGTATCCGGCATCCATCCACCCCATATCATCCACTAAAAAATAGAGTATATTGGGCTGCTTTTCATCCTCTTTATTGGCACAGGAATCAGCAAAGGCTAATCCAAGTAAACTGGCTAAAATCATCGAGGAATTTCTTACTCCGTTTATCTTCATATCGATACGCTCTTATATTCAAAAATCTTTGATTTCAGGCATCCCAAAACTTCACTATATAGACGTAAAGGAGAGAAAAATGGGGATTCCCATATATAACTCTCCTTTACAATTGGTCTATACCTACAATTAATTCCTAAGGAATTAATTGGGAAGCTTTATTCGAATTTCATATTATTGAAAAATAGGTGTAGTCTTCTTCATCACCTGAATTTTGACAGCATTTAAACTGCAACGTGTAAAACCAGTTGATGGTTGTGTGGAAGTAATTCTCCATTGCAGGTAAAGATTTTCCTGAGCGGGATCATCTACAACAAACTCCGTCTCAATAGTCTTAAAATCGGTTTTGTAGTTGTTTACAGCCCACTGCTCACTGTCCTCAGCAATCAACATGTTCCATTCAGAATCCACAAAGTTGGCATTGTCGATTAACTCAGTGCGACTGTAACCGAAATAGAAACGTCTCTTTACAGCATCTGCCTGAATTTTTCCTACTGAAGTTTCACCAAAAGACACCTTCATTTTTCGAAAAGTACCATCCATAGTCACTTCACGAAGCAATGGGCTATCCATTTCCAGGTTTTTTCCCAAATTGACTGAGAAGCCATAAGCCAAAAATCCTGTTCCTGCATCCTGTGCGTGCTTGTAAGAGATGAACTCCACTGCTGAAGCATTCAGCTTACTTGTTTCATAGTATGAATACTGATCATTTACTGCTCTGGACTCCTTATTTGCATATCCTGATACGTCAATATCATCCAAAGCAATTTGTTCCCAAGCATTAACAACCTCAATGCTAAAGATCTCCATATAATCGATCACTTTACCAGCATCATTGACTACACTAATATTAACAGTATAACTCCCCTCGGCAAGATTACTATCTTCTGCAAGAGTAATTGCCCCTGTGCTTGAATCAATACTCAATCCTGAGATATCAGTGTCTTTTAATGAGAACACTAAGCCGGTTCCTATGTTTTCTATTTCTCCATCAAGATTAATTCCAAAACCCGACCATGAAGAAATACTGACATCTTTGATTTGATTGTTAGCTTGTGAGTAAAACAACAATGGTTTAGGATTAGCAACCTTAATATTAAACAGGTCCATATAATCCACCTCTAAACCAGCAGCATTCACAACACTAATACTCACAAGATAGTTCCCTTCTGCAAGATCACTATTTTCAGCAAGTGTAATTGCTCCTGTACTTGCATCAATACTCAATCCTTCAATATCTGTATCTTTAAGCGAATAAACCAGTCCGGAACCCAAATCTTCGGTTTTCCCAGCCACTTCAACTACAAAGCCCAAATCTGAAGAGATGTTAACAACAGAAATCTGAGTATCTTCCTGTGTGTAATACAATTGAGGTTGTTCTCCAACATTGATTTGCACCAGTTTGGAAAAATCTTTAAAGCCTTTATTGGTATGAATCCTGAATGACAATTCATGTTCTCCGGGATCTACACTCGTGCTTTCCTTGCTTAAGGCACCGCTTGTTTCATCAATCGAGATTCCTTCAGGAGCAGCAGTCAATTTATAGGCCATCACCTGTATACCTTCATCTTCTGAATTAAAGGTAGCAGTAGCGAATTTCCCAAGCTTACCGAAAGACAAGTCATACATCTTGTTTTCGTAGGCAATATTAAAGGGTAAATCAATGATCTCAATGGAAGCAATACTATCATAAACAGCAACCCCTCCCATGTGATTCAGGCCAACGCTAAAATAGTATCTCCCTAAACCAAGCTCCGAAGCTTTTTTGGCATTTGTTGAGATAATGGATATCTGTCCTGATTGCTCATCAATGCTAAACAGTCCAAGAGTAGATTCATTTGAAAGATCCTCTTCATTGTCAGCATAAATTCCAGCCAACTTAAACTTATGTGAACCTAATGCCACCTTAAAATCTGCTACTGCTGTTTGAAGGGTATCACTTGGGCCCAACACCACAGGCTCATAGGTTGAAAGACTTGGAGCAGAGATCTCCTGCTGTATGGTATTTAATTCTTCAGAATCATCGCAAGCCACGAAAATGAGGGCTGACAATAATGCTAACAAACTATATGTTATTAAATGTTTTTTCATTTTTATTTAGTTTATGGCTAACAGCCACTAATCAAGTCCGGGAAACCGGATGAATGATTTATGCCAATAGCTAATTATTACTAATTAAGCATGAAACTCGCCCACTGATCTTCCCGCACAAAATTGAATTCCGGAAGTCTTTAGAATTCTCCTGGCTCGTTACAAGCATCTCCCTCTTTATGGGTTATGAAACGTACATAGTTGAATCACAATTCTCATTTTAGATTGCATTCGACTATCATGTACGTTCCTTAACTCATCTTAATATCACCTTTTGTATTAATATCCAGGATTCTGCTCAGATGCAGAAACGTTAGGATTAGAAGTAATTTCGGTGGCTGGAATCGGGAACAATATAGTTCTCTCATTGTCCGGATACTCCACATCGCGAGACTTGGAGAAATCATAACTGGCGGTATTGTTGTGAGCATCTATTATATGCATTTTGAAATATGCATAACCACGTCTTCTCACATTGAACCAATCGTGTCCTTCACCTAAGAGCTCAAAATTGTATTCAGCCATAATGGCCTCACGGAAATGTTCCTGACTTAAACCACTCCAATCGGCTGGTTCAGCAGAAGGCGTATCAGCAGATTGTCTGGCACGATCCAAAACTTCGTTCACATACTGGTAAGCATTAGCAGGTCCGTTTAGCTCATTTTCAATTTCAGCCAACATCAACAAGAGATCACTGTATCGATAAGCCACCAAATTCATATTGGTATTATAACTCAGGGCCAAAGTATTCTTCATGGAATATTTTGCCAGGAATGGGTAACTCTTGTCTTTATTCTGACGCGGCTTAAAGACTGGATAAGTTTTTTGAACGACTGCTTTTCCTGCAGAATTGTATTTCAACCATTCGGTCTGGAAAGTAGCTTCCAATCTGGGATCGGCTGCATATGCAGCAGCGTGCTGATCGTACATTTCAATATTAGGCTTAATTCGTCCCCAAACACTACGCCCCAGGTTTCCGTTACTTGGTGTAAACAGTTGAAGCTGACGCAATGTATTCTCCACATTTCCGGCAATTTCAAGAATCGATTCAGAAGAATAATTACTGCTTTCCTCTAACCACAATGTGCGGTAGTCTGACACCAAACTAAAGTTTCCGTACACTTCTATAGCTTCATCGTAAGCTTTTTGCCAATACTCTGTTTCTGTAGCTGTTTGATTACCGGCTAAAGCCATATATACTTTAGCCAAAAGCATGTTGGCCGCGTAGCTTGTTGGTCTGCCATCGGCACGAGTTGCATACAGACTCTCTTTAGCTTTCTGAGCGTCGGCAATAATCAATTCATAAATTTGATCAGCAGAATTCAGAGGTGAGTTAACGTTCACACTGCTTGCCGGTTCTGTTCGCAAAGGTGCTTTTCCATACAAACGAACCAAATTGAAATAAGAGAATGATCTCAGGAAGTAAGCCTGCCCCAACATATCAGCTTTTATTTCTTCAGGGAAGTCGGCACTTGATACACCATCGATCACATCGTTACTTCTTTCAATTACTGAAAAGCAAGCCTTCCAGACATTCTCCACATAATTTTGAGAAGCATAAGGATTTAAAGCCGCAATATCCTTCAAATTGGCATCTTTATTGGTATTATACATCCCGGATCCTAAATCGGTGAGATGATGAAAATCAGCTCCCCAGTATCCGAAAGAAGCCAAACCGGAATAGCAACCGTTTAGCACCGTCTGTGCTCCCTCCACATCAGAAAAAAGAATCTCTGAAGAAGGAAATGTTGGGTCTTCATCGAGGCTACATGCTCCAAGCATAGCACCCATCATAACGAAGGAAAGTATATTTTTTATTTTAAAGTTCATGATTTAGAATTTTAATGGTCCTTAGAAAGTTACGTTTACACCCATCAGGAAAGTTCTTGCATTTGGAGTTCCTGTCCAATCCACTCCCATAATAGTACCATCATACATAAAGCTGGTCACCTGAGGATCGTAGCCACTGTAATCAGTAAGGGTGAATAAGTTTTTACCTGTAACATATAGGTTAATATTATCAAAACCAGTTCCTTTCACAGGTAAGTCATAAGACAGAGTAATGTTACTCATCTTTAGATAGCTTCCATCTTCCACAATACGATCGGTGAAAACTTCATTTAGGTCATAACCAACTCTTGCGTGCGTATTAGACGGTGCACCAGGACGCCAGGCATTGTAATAAGAATTTTCCAACACATTCTTACTATTTCCCTCAGCATAACCCAGTTCCATCAGATTCCCATTGGCAATTTCGTTTCCATAAACACCTTCAAACAGGGCACTCAATGTGAGACGCTTGTAGTTGAAGCTGAAATTTAAACCAAATGTAAAGTCAGGATTAGGATTCCCGATAAAGGTTCTGTCCAGTTCATTGATATTGCCATCTCCATTTTGATCTACAAAAACAACATCACCTGCCACATTTGCATTTCCCTGATAGGTTGAACCTGCAGCAGCTGCAGCATCATCCTGGTAGATACCATTGGTTTTATATCCCCAAAGCATTCCAACAGCTTGTCCTTCCATGAAAACATTGGCTGGTGCCTTAAAATAGGTTCCGGTAGATACGTTGTTACCCAGGTAGAACACCTCCTGCGATTCAACGCCATTATTCCATACAGAAGAAGAGGCCAATCCAAGATCCAACACTTTGTTTCTGTTGAAAGAAATGTGACCGCCAACATTCAATGCGATATCCTTTTTATTGATGATGACACCATCCAAAGAAAACTCAATACCCTTATTCTCAATCTCTCCTCTATTGATAGGCATACTTGTGAAACCATTAGATGTTCCAATTTGGATTTGCTGAAGAAGATCTTCCGTTCTTTTATAATATACATCAGTAACCAAACTCAATTTCCCCCCGAAAAAGGACATATCCAAACCACCATTGTATTGGCTGGTTGTTTCCCATGTTAAATCCGGATTAGAGATATTAGAACCTGCATTACCAATAACCGTATTACCATCGGCATCCACATAATAAACCGTGTTGTAATTCTTCAGGGTACTATAAGCATCAATCGCCTGATTACCGGTTTTCCCCCAACCCATACGGAATTTCAGATTCTCAAACACATTCAAATCTTTCACAAAATCTTCCTCGATCAAACGCCAGGCAAAGGCCGCAGCAGGGAAATAGCCATACTTGTTACCATCAGCAAATTTTGAAGAACCATCGGCACGGAAACTCACTGTAAAGACATATTTGTCCATCAGGCTGTAGTTCACACGTCCCAAAAAGGAAAGAATGGATTCCTCAGTAGAAATCAAATCGTAAGGTTGTGAGATAATCTGACCCAATTCAGGCGCTTTAATCCCCAGTGATTTAATAGGGAAATCAGATACTTCATAAATTGAAGCTTCTGCATGACTCCCATCGTAGGTTACTCCGACAGTGGTATTGATACGATGGTTATCGTTAATCTTCTTATTATACATCAACAGGTTATCCATGGTATAGGAATAACGATCAAGCGTAGACATAGCCAATACACCATTCTGCATTTGACCTTTAAATACACCCGTATTCCAGAATCTGGATCTGTCCTTATTTCTGTAATCCAAACCACCCTGGATTTTATATTTTAATCCCTTAGCCAGTTCGTAGGTCAAGGCAGTTGAAGCATTAATTCTCAATTCCTTGGTTTCATCCTCGTAATCGGTTAACCAAGCATAAGGGTTGGAAATATCCAGATCAAGGTCACTACTATCTTCCGATTCATATCCGACAAGAGGCGTATATGACAATACCTGCTTGGTAAAACTTCGGTTTCCTCCCGATTTACTTCCTGACTGTGCGAAACTACCGTCCTGAAACATCATCGAAATACGAGTATCCAGTTCCACTTTTTCAGACAAGTGGTTGGTCATGTTTAAACGAATATCTCCTCTTTGAATGCGAGACGTTTCCACAATACCTTTCTGATCAGCAAAACCTGCAGAGAAATAGTAATTAGATTTTTCACCTTTACCACTCACGGTCACACCCTCATTATGAGTTATTCCCATCTCGTAGACATCATCCTGCCAATTCTTCTGCTCGTAAGGAACATCTGAAATGGTAGGGAGCTCCAAACCCGTTTCCGGATCTGCTTTATAAGAAATAGAATATACATTATCACCTTCGATGTGATAGTTAATTTTATTTCCTTCCTGCAAAGCAACCTCATTACGGTATTTTGCAAATCCAACGCCATCCAATACATCCAGCTTCTTTGAAATCAATGAGAATTCGACAGAACCGTAAGCATTAATCTTGGCCTTACCATCACCCTTCTGGCCTTGCTTGGTGGTAACCAATACGACACCATTGGCGCCTCGTGAACCATAAATAGCAGTCGCCGATGCATCCTTCAGAATCTCGATACTTTCGATATCGCGAGGATTCAGTCCGGTTAAACCATTTTGAGGGGCTTGAATTTCATTCGCATCGGTAGAAGCATCCAAAACATCTTCGCCTGCTGAGCTGATGATCACACCATCTACAACATACAAAGGTTCATTGTTTCCACGCAAACTATTCGTTCCACGAATTCTAACACTTACAGCCCCACCAGGTGAACCCGGGTTGGAAATCACCTGTACTCCTGACGAACGTCCCTGAAGCAAGGCATCCACACTGGAATACTGTCTTGATACATTTTCAGATTCTTTTACTTTTGATATCGATCCGGTTACATCACGCTTTCGAACCTCTCCATACCCAATCACCACTACCTCGTCCAAAGATTCAGCTGATAATTTCAATACTACATTGATAACTTTTTGGGATCCTACAACAACCTCCTGGGTCTCGAATCCGATAAAAGAAAACAGTAACACATCTTCAGGCCCCGTTACTGAAAGAGAATACTTCCCATCAATATCGGTTGTTGTTCCTGTTAACGTTCCTTTTATTAATACATTTACTCCGGGTACGCTCATACCGTCAGCTCCCGTCACAATTCCCGAAACCTGGTTCTGCGCAAAGGATTGCAGACCAAATAACAAAAACAGCATAATCGTTGTTAGTCGTTTCATTTGAATTTCAGTTTTAAATTAGCGTCAGCAAGTAATGTATACTTCCACCAAAGGAGGTTTACTCATAGTTCGAAAACCTCAAATAACCGTTCATACACTAATTAAAAAATAAACAACCCCTGGTATACAGCTACATACAGAAACAACTAAGACTTTGCATACAAAAGCAACAAGACATTTGTCAGTAATTTGATTTAGTAAAATACATACTCCATTTCCGGAGCTGATCAGCCTGAAAGGCCCGTATACTGGGGAGAGAAATTATTTCAAGAGCACTAATATATACAAGAATACCCTTCTTTTCAAAAAAAAAAGGACTTCTATTTAAAACCAGATCTGTAATACCAGGGGGAATTCGTTCTATGGTCCAATAAGATTAGTTCTGCAATCAATGACACACACATTTCAAAGTGAAATTATAATCTCAATGGTACAACTTAACTATAGAGGCCAGGAAAGTTAATCCAATTAACACATAAGGAATGAGTTTGCTAATCGTTCACAATAGGTCTATTTTCCGTTCTTTTAATAAGCTTTTCTCTGGCTTTTAAGGAACTACACTTATATTTGTTTCTAAACTTACTTTGAAGTAATAAATTCAATTTCATGAAATATTTCAATCGATTCATATTCATCTTAGCAGGCTTGCTTCTTCTAAACAGTTGTTGCAGCCAGGAAGATTTATTTGTTCCTTACTCAGATCCACAAATTAAGTATTCAGGCAGAATTGACTCAAGCCAAACCAAGGCGGCTAATCTGTATTGGTCGGGCACATCGGTTAAAATTAATTTTGAGGGGCAGTCCATTGAAGCTCTACTAAAAGACGAGAAAGGGGATAATTATTATAATGTGATCATTGACCATGATAGCATACTCATTTTAAGACCTGATACAATTCAGAAGTATCATCAATTGGCGTCAGGTTTAAAAAAAGGCAAGCATAGCCTCGAAATATTCAGACGAACTGAATGGAGCAAAGGCAAGACCTCCTTTTATGGTTTTCGCATTAAAGGGGAAGCTAAAATCTTAGCAAAGTCGCCTCCTAAAAAAAGAAAAATTGAATTTTACGGCAATTCAATAACTGCAGGTTATGCTGTTGAAGACTTATCAGGGAAAGATTCTCCGGACAGTACTTTCACAAATAACTACCTCTCCTATGCAGCTATGACTGCAAGGCATTTCGATGCTGAATATACTTGCATTTGTAAAGGAGGTATTGGCATCATGATCAGCTGGTTTCCATACATCATGCCTGACATTTACGACAGGTTAAACCCCACTGATTCCACCAGCAAATGGGACTTTTCAAATTACACCCCTGATATTGTTGTCATCAACCTCTTTCAAAACGACTCATGGCTGGTACATAAGCCAGAAAGAAAGGAATTTAAAAGCAAATTCGGAACTCAAGCACCTAATGACGAATACATTATAAACGCATACAAAGAATTTGTAAGCTTAATTAGAAAGCAATATCCTGAATCAGATATCATATGTGCACTTGGGAATATGGATGCCACCAGAGAAGGATCCCAATGGCCAGGCTACATCAAACAGGCTGTTAGTGCTTTAAATGACAAAAAGATTCATACTCTTTTTGTACCTTATAAAAACACTTCAGGTCATCCCGGTATAAAGGAACAGGAAGAAATAGCGAATAAGCTCATTCAATATATTAACCAAAATATAAGCTGGTAAGGTTAACACCATGCTTAACACATAAGATCTGTTTAAAGACAAAAAACTGAACCTCCAGACCATGATTAAAAAGATATTTATAATAAGCGTATTTCTAATTGCCTTATGCACTTCCCTTCAGGCAATGGAGCTACGCCACCTGACTATCCACAAAGGCCTCAGCAATAATATCGTATATTCCATAGCCAAGGATTCCAAAGGTTTACTTTGGTTTGGAACCCGAAATGGAGTCAATCGATACGACGGCTACCAATTCAAACATTACAAGCTGATAACTGAAGACCAGTTAAATTCAGAAACTAACGTAGCTAAAAGTTTGCGCATTGACCAGGATGGACAATTGTGGGTAGGTACACTAAACGGCCTTTTCATGTACGATGAGACAAGGGATCGTTTTAAGAGAGTCCAGGGAAAAAACAAGGAAGAACTTTCTTCAATACGTATCAATGTCATCGAAAAAGACGCCAAAGGCAACCTTCTGATTGGAGCTGATAATACGGCCTATATATTTAACACAAAGGAAGATTCTTTGATCAAAATACAGGAGATCAACACACCTGTTCTATCCATACTAACCTACGATAATGAAAACTTCCTGGCTGGAACAAGTCATGGTATTTTTAAGATTAACACCCAAAATTATCGTATTGGCCCCCTCTCCGAATTAATTAAATCGAAAGAAGAATTCTCCAATTCCTATTGTAACTACATGTTCAGGGATCCTTTGGGAAGAATTTGGTTCTGCACCGTGGATAAAGGCGTTTACCTCTGGAATCCAAAAACGAAAAGTGTTATCGTGTGTGAGAGCTTGAGTAATGAAATCCCCAAAGGCGTCTGGATCAAAAAAATCATTCCTCTGGACAATGATAAATACGTCGCTGGAGTTGACGGCAAAGGGGTATATGTCTTAAATAAAGATCTTCAAATCACCCACAACTTCAACCACCAGGAGGACATCCCTAATTCACTAAGTAACAATGGCGTTTACGACCTACATAAAGATGATGAGAACCGATTCTGGATTGCAACTTATGGGGGGGGTATAAATGTATACGATCCCAACTTTTTACCATTCGAACCCATTCAACACGTACTGAACAATCCCAATTCTCTGGGCAACAACACGGGAAGGGCCGTTTTGGAAGACCCCAAAGGAAATATCTGGTATGGCACAAAAAAGGGGGTTAGCATCTATAACCCAAACACCAGTAAATGGAAACATCTGTATAACAACTCCAAACAGAACAAGTTACTTGGAAGCAACACCATCCTCTCACTGGCCCAGATAAGTAATAATGAAATTTGGCTGGGAAGCTACGGGGGTGGTATTGATCGGGTCAACCTTAAAACAGGCAAGGTAAGCCAGGCCTTTCAGAATAATGAACTTGAAAAAAATGAGGGGACCATCTACGTCTATAAAATTTTAAAGGATAGAAATCAAGATATATGGATTGGCTCTATCAGGGGCAAACTGTTAAAATATACACCTTCCACAAATAAAATAACGTCCTATCCCATCTACAGCGTACAAAACATCTACGAAGGAAAAAACAATTACCTCTTTCTTGGATGCAGGGAAGGTTTCTACCTGTTCAATAAAATAACCGGGGAGTACAAACTCTTTCTTCCACAAAAGGGAGATCCCAATTCCATTAGCAGTAACGCCTGTTTCTGCTTTTTTGAGGATCCTACGGGGAAAGTATATATTGGAACCGAAGGAGGAGGTCTAAATATTTTTGATCCAAAAACCGAAAAATTCACTCATTTTACTGAGAAAGATGGTCTCCCATCCAATACCATTTACGGCATTCTGCCTGATTCAAAAAAGAACTTATGGCTGAGCACCACCAACGGATTATCACACTACAATCCCCAAACCAACAAATTCATTAACTACGATATTTCTGATGGTCTGACCATCAAGGAATTCAATTATGGTGCCTCATGCATTACATCACGAGGAAAAATGATATTTGGTGGAGAGAGTGGTTTTATCACTTTCAATCCACTACAAATTCAAAAAATAACCCTGGCCCCAAAACTATTCTTTACAGATTTTAAAATTTCGAACAAATCCTATCCCATTGGAGATCCCAATACACCATTGCAGAAACATATCAACCTGACCAACACGATTGAACTGGACTACCACCAGAACTCCTTTTCCCTGGATTTTGTGGGTATCAACTACACCAATCCGGTTAAGAACCGCTATTCCTGGAAACTGGAAGGATTCGAAGACGAATGGACTCCTGCCTCCTCTTCTCATACAGCCACCTATACCAATATCCACCCGGGCACATATACCTTTCGAGTTCGGGCCACCAGCCTTCAAGACAGCTGGAATGGTAAGGAAAGAAGCATCAGTATAGAAGTGAAACCGCCATTCTGGCAAACCTACTGGGCTTATGGCTTTTATCTGATCCTGTTTTTGGGGATTGCCAATTTCATTCTGAAATTCCAACGCATCCGCCTTCAGGAGAAAAACTCTAATGAGAAAATCCAGTTTTTCATCAACGTTGCACATGACTTAAAAACCCCTTTAACCCTTATTAAATCACCACTAACGAGTTTATCCTCCAAAGGAGATCTATCTGAGCAGGATTCCGGTCTGATTAATATGGCACTGAAGAATGTGGATAAGCTCACGACCCACTTTACCCAACTTTTGGATTTCCAGAAGGCAGAGATGAAGAAGATGCAACTCCAGGTAGACAAATACAACCTTGTGGAACACCTTTCGGAGGTATCAGCATCCTTTAAACCCTTGCTGGAAAAGAAAAGGATGCAATTTCAATTGCTTTCCAATCAGGAAATGATTGAACTTTGGTACGATAAATTGAAATTCGACAAGATCTTTTACAACCTGATCTCCAATGCCATTAAATATACACCTGAGGAAGGAAAAATCACCATCCATCTTGATTCTCAACGCAATCAATGCCTCATTAAGATTAAAGATAGTGGCATTGGTATCCCTGAAGATCAGCAGGAAAACATATTCAAACGATACTACCGTGCAACCAATGCCATCAACTCCGAAGAAACCGGAAGTGGTGTCGGTTTGCTGTTGGTAAAACAACTGGTAAATATTCACTCCGGGACAATTTCATTCTCCAGCAAAGTTGGTGATGGCACTTGTTTTACCTTAAAATTTAAACTGGATAACAAGCATTTTAAAGTGACCGATTTTATCTCGGATAAGCCAACAGAGAAATATATCCCGGTATTCAAAACCACCGTGAAACCAGAAGATAAATCCTTAGAAACTGAGGAAATGGAAGAGGAAATCATAAATAAGGATCTTCCAAAACTAATGATTGTTGAAGACAGTCGTGAGCTAAACACTTTCCTTTCCAACGAACTTAAACCAAGCTATCAAATACTGCAAGCATCCAATGGTAAAGAAGCTCTGGAATTGCTAAAAGATAACGAACCAGATATTATTGTTTCAGATATTATGATGCCGGAAATGGACGGTAGGGTATTCTGTTCCCACCTGAAGAACAATATCGAAACCTGTCATATCCCTATCATCCTGGTAACCGCATTAACCTCATCGGATTATAAGATTGAGGGCTACGAATTGGGAGCCGATGGTTACATTGAGAAACCTTTCGATTTAAGGATTCTGAAATCGAAAATTTCCAATCTTCTGAACTCACACAAGGTTCTGAAAGAGAAATTCATAAAACAAGAAGATACGAGTGAGCAGATCAATTATAAAAATGAGCTGGACCAGGAATTCATTCAGAAATGTATGGATATCATCAATCAGAATATGGACAACCCAAGTTTCTCTGTGGAGGAATTCAGTAAACAACTGTTTATGAGCCGACCTGTTCTTTACCGAAAATTAAAGGCCCTTACCGACCAGTCACCTCAGGATTTTGTGAAGATCGTTCGCCTGAAAAAATCCGTTGAGCTTATTAAAGAGGGCAAACACAGCATCAGTGAAATAGCCTATCAAACAGGCTTCTCTGATCCCAAATACTTTAGCACCTCCTTTAAAAAGTTCTACGGAGTAAGCCCAAGTAAATACGGACAAAACTAAAAAGCACAATACTGAAAAACAAAAATGCCCAAATCCATAGGATCTGGGCATTTCATTTTAGCTGGTAAAAACCATGTTCTGGTGGAGCTGCAGGGGA